>OBAS01000742.1_pt1 | contig 23276 bp, 12 predicted proteins | sample 1517591 | NCBI WGS metagenome assembly OBAS01 (sample SAMN04571700, study PRJEB22368) | human gut metagenome | biome: human gut; material: stool | host: Homo sapiens | place: Luxembourg | collected 2012-10-05
CTCTCCGTCTTTTCCGGCAAAATAAGTGTTTTTCTCATTGTCCAGCATTTTTTCCGGACTATACTTTGCACCCCGTACATTGGTCGCTTTCACTTTGGCTCCTCTCAACAGATTCGTACTGAAAGTCTCATCAATCCCCTGTTTTAACAAGGCGGCGTGCAGCGAATCGGTCGAATGAATCAAACCACGTCTGTCGGGCGGGAAATTCAGAAGCAATACACTATTGCGCCCCACGGAGGTACAGTAGATATCCCAAAGTTCACGGACACTCTTCACACGGCTATCCTCTTCGGCATGATAGAACCAGCTGGGACGTATTGAAACATCTGTTTCCGCCGGAATATACGCATCACCTTCCGGCATACCCTCATTTAAACCTTTGTAATACTGAGCTTCATCACGAATAGCTACTGAGTCAGTTGTCGCCCAACAAGGATCACCCGCTTCTCCCGCTTCATTCCCCATCCAGCGGACATCAGCAAACGGATAAGAATTCTTTGTACCGAAGATAACGCAATCCGGCTGTTTCTCACGGACAATCTTATACCAATGACGATAAACAGGTGTTGTCAATTCGTCGGCTCCGGCACCGTCCCACCATGTTTCCCATATCTTGCCGTAATCACTCATTAGTTCGCCAAGCTGGTGGGCATAATATTCCTTGTAGCGTTCGGTCGTATATAAAGGTGAAAGGTGTTCGTGACGGTCATGAGGTCCCAGATAGATTCCTGCCTTCAATCCATACTCTTCACAAGCATCGACAAACTCGCGGACTACATCTCCTTTACCGTTCTTCCACGCTGCATTCTTCACACTATAATCTGTGTACTTGCTAGGCCACAAGCAAAATCCGTCGGCATGCTTGGCGGTCAGGATAGCAGCGGGAATCCCCGCTGCTTTTAATGTCTGCATCCACTGCCTGCAATCCAGGGCTGTTGGATTGAAAATTGCCGTACTTGCCTTCCCGTCTCCTTCATTCACATATTCTTCAAATGTATTGATTCCAAAATGAAAGAAAGCGATCATCTCCCGATTGTACCATTCAAGTTGACGGGCACTCGGAACCAACCCGCAAGGAGCGGGCGCTTGTTGAGCTATGACCGGCAGAAAACTGAACGCAGCAACTGCCGATGCAACTAATACTTTTATGTTCATAATAAATAACTTACGAGTATATTCGTTTATTTAGGACCCAGATTTTGTTTCACCAGCTGCACGAATTGATCGACCGGAACAACACGCACATTGTCATTCAATCCATCAATGACGGTTTTGATACTTTGCTGGTTCTTTGTCCAGCAATGTACAAATACAAAAGTATATCCGTCGGCACTATGCGGATTGGCAGAGCGGCTATTGATCTGAGAAATGACAGTCGATTCTTCACCTCTGTTCGAGCCACCGTCGATGCCTTCCCATAATACGCTTCTCTGCTCAATCACCGGCTTGCCATTATCCGAAAATTTGATTCTTCCATCTCCTTTTTCTCCATATCCTGTGTAGAAAATCGCATCGATATTAGGCTGAGCCAAATACTTGTTATAGACTCTGGGATTATCCATAATCTTCTGATCCAGAATATTACAGATATTCAAGCCTGACTTATCGACATACTCATTCAACTTAACCAGATAATCGTCCAGGTCGGCATCCGACATCTTACTCGGGAATATATAGCTGCTGCCACTCGGACCCGCTACAAAGTAATCGCCTTCTTTACTATTCTCATAATACCAGCGTAAAACAGCCGGAGCCAAATCGTACAGAGAAGGCGAAATGGTATATCCGAGCGGGAATTGGCCGTGCAGGTCATGATCCATGTATCCTTGTTGTCCCCAAAGGTTAAACGCGATATTATCACCGTCACTGACGAGGAATGTCACATAGTGCACATTCTCTTCGGTAACCACTTCTTTAGTTGCCGGACGCTGTTTCAGTCCTGTTGTATCATATATACTACTCAACGTGGCCAAATTAGCCGCCTGATCGGTCGGCAACATAGAAACACCCAGTTGAGAAGCATTATTCACCATGCCCCATTCATCCAAATCATAATAACCGAAACAATAAGCTCCTTTATCCAGATCTTTCAGTATAGAAGTACGCCATGACCAATCCCCGCGCGCATTGTAGTCATAAAAAGCAAAAGCATTGGTCATTGTGATATAATCACGCAGGTGATGGAAGATTTCCGGTTTCATATCGGCTGCCAGACTCTTGTCCAACTGGTCTTTATAATTCTCGTACAACCACTTCTCATCATAAGACCTTACGTCCATAAGTTCGGTTGTCACTCCCATTGCCTTTACCTTATCGACAAGAGATTCCGGTACCGCAATCCCCCGAAGCAAACCACATAAAGAAGTGGCTACATTGATCGAATAAGATTGTCCTTCCGAATAGGGCGTATAGACAATATATCCCTTGATCACTCCGGTTTCTACATAATGCTGCACCAACGGAGCCAAAGCATTATAAGGAATTCCGTACTTATTCTGCATCTGCTTCAACCATACGGAAGAAGGACCTCCTTCATTAATATAAACCTGATCGCCCGTCACTCTTGCCGCAAGCCCTGCCAACGTGGAAAGAATTACTTTCTCGCCATCATTCAGTCCTGTGATGGAAATAGAATTCAGGGATTTCAGTTCACGACCTTTCAGATGTATAAATCCCCTGTCCAGCGGTTCTGCCGGATCTATCAGTCCATCACCCGGTTCTTCACCCGGACCTCCCGGATTCTCGGTAGACGAAGTATATTTAGGAACGACCACACCTGCCGTCGGATCTTCCATACAGGAGATTAACAGGCAGAATGTCAAAAGTATATAAATGTATTTTTTCATGGTTATCGTCTTTTCTGTTATTTAATAATAGAAATCGCATTAATCTCTGCTACCGCTGTTGCCCATTTGCCACTATACACGGCAGTTATTGTCAGACGGAAATAACGTGCCTGCTTAAATCCCGGAAAATAGGAACGGAATTCCTCTTTTGCCCCGGCAGGAAGGTCGCTGTAAGTACCTGCCGACTCCCACTTAGAGCCATCCAGACTGGTTTCCATCGTCATCTCCTGCGGCCATGCTTCACCATGATCTCTGGATACATACTGAAAGCCCAGCATTTTCACTTCCTGCCCCATATCTACTACGATATGATGTGGTGGCTGAGGCTCGTTGCCTTTCCATTGTGTATGCCAGAAAGTTCCTTTCAGTCCGTCAAAAGCGTGGATAGCATGACCGTTATCCGACCCTTCGCCGCTCGTCTCTTCCGAAGAAACTTCTACTACCTGCCATGTACTGCGGTCGGCCAATGGCATCGCCCATACATCTTCCGCACCACTCAAAAGGTAATATACCGTTTGCTGAATATGATCCGCCTGCGCACCTTCTACCGAAGTGATAGTGACCGGCAGCAAATAAGAATCAAACGGCTGGATTTTTCCCTGTGCATTTACCGTAAGCACCAGATCGGCAGAAGAACTCTCCCCGGCCGGAATCACGGTTTCTGTTGTCAGCGTATAGCAATCGGAAGGAAGCAAAGGATAGTCTGTCCCACACAAAGAATTATACTCCTGCACCTTCGCCTCATCCACAGTCAACTGTACCTTTACATCTCCTCCCACTTCCTTACCGGAACGGGTCACATAGTCACTGGCAGTCACAGCCACATGAAATACTTCTCTCAGTTCTTCACCCAAATCGAAGTTTTTAATCTGCAAAGCTTTGGCTTCCGGAATATATACTTTACAAACATCATCATCACTACATCCACTCAGCAAGGCAAACGAACAAAGTACCGCACTTGCTGCCATGACAAATCTATTTAGTTTCATACGAATAATCTTTCAAGGTTTATATTCTTTATTAATATCCGGGATTCTGCCCGTTTACCCATCCGTCTTCACCGCCGTTTTGCTCGCGGATCACCGGATTCTTGTCTATCACATACTGTGGAATGGGCTGATAATACATACGTGGCAGGAAGGTACGTTTGCCAACTTCATGATAATTGTATTCCCACACACCATCTCCATTGGTATCTTCTATCTTCATACCACCAATCGGTTTATTCATCACTCCGTTTTCACCATCACAAATCTTCCAGCGAAGAATGTCCCACCAACGCTTATCTTCAAATGCCAATTCTATACGGCGATCTCTCCGAATGATTTCCCGCAACTGATTTTCTGTGATTCCCTGCGGATAAGTATCGCCGATAGAAGGCATATTATCTCCACGTGTTCTCACCATATCCAGATATTCGATGGCAGTCGGTTTATCTCCCGCTTCCAAAGAAGCTTCTGCATACATCAGCAACACATCTGCATAACGGAAGAAAATATAATTTGCCATTCCGTTGCTCATTTGCAGATTGTCCGCTCCATTCACGGATTCATCAATCGTTTTACGAGTGTAGTATCCCGTATTCGTAACGTCACTATCCGAAGAAGTATCAATCTCATTGGGACTACCTACTCCTACACGAGTAATAATCTCTTCCCCCTGCCACATAGATCCATCATACAGGATGCTCTGGTAGAAGCGTTTCTCACGATTTTTATAAGGATTATTCTTATTGTAACCGGATGCAGGATCAGTGATAGGCAATCCGTTGGCCATGCAATAGTCGTCAACCAGTTCCTGTGTAGGCTGCATATTTCCCCAACTGGACTGTACTCCTTTTACAAACACCGGACCGAACAGGCCTTCACGACGCCCACCATTCTGCTTAGACATCTGGAAGTCGAATATCACTTCATCGTTATTGTTGGTAGCTTCTGTCCAAAGGTCCAGAATAGTCGGTTGCAGATGATAGACCTGTAAGTCAATTACATCTTTCAAGGTAGCCGCAGCTGCTTCCCAGCGTTTCTTGTCTTTGCCCGGATTACGCAATTCACTGGCATGAAACAGTTCCACCCATCCTTTCAGTGTCAGAATTGCTCCTTTGGAAGCACGCCCCAGATCGGAACCGCTACGGCGCGGAGGAAGATCATCTTTAATCTCGTCCAACTCTTTGTCGATAAACTCAAATGTTTTCTGTGCAGTCTCACGCGGATAAAAGATATCCGTACTCACGTTATTATCCAGCACTTCTGTGATGATAGGCACACCACCGTACGCCATCCAAAGATAGTGATAGAACCAGGCACGCAGGAAACGCGCTTCTGCAAGGCGTTCTTTCTTATATTCTGCCGAGAAATCGGATTCTGTTACTTTCGTAATGAAAAGATTGCAGGAACGGATACGCTCATACTGTCCTTTGGCGTCGTCATTGTTCTGACGTCCCCATTTCCACATATCCCAGGGGCCGGGTATCCAGCTGGTAGGAGATAATGCTCCGGTATAAATCGTTGTACGGGCATTCATCCATTCCGCACCTACGTATGAGTTATCCGAATATTGGTCCAGATTCTGTGTTTCATTGTTCAGATGCGGCAACTGATTATAGATATCATTCAGAAACATATCGGCATTTTCTTCCGATCCCCAAACCGTTGTATCTCCAAAACGGTCTTTCGGCTCTATTTCAAGCCAGTCTTCACAGGCAGACAACAAGGCCAATGAGCCTGCCAGGCAAACTGTTTTTATTATATTATGTATTCTCATATTCTATCTTGTTATGATGGTTAACTAATTAAAAAGTAATATTCAAACCAAAAGCATATACAGCCTGCTGCATATAGTATTTACCATTAGCGGATTTGGCTTCCGGGTCGATCAGCTCTTTCATAAACGGAGTCCATGTTTTGTCCGGAAGCATATACGCGGGCAGAGCTGATACCAATAAAGTTCAGTGCCGAACGAGGCAAGGTATAACCGATTTCAATGCTCTTCAAACGGATATAAGTAGCATCACGTACCCACCACGAAGAAGGTTGACGATGGTTATTCACCGTTACTTCACTAGTCAGACGGGGATAGGGTGCGTTCGTGTTATCCGGCGTCCAGTGATCACTGAATTGTAACTTAGTAGCCGAACCGGAATCAAAGAAAGGCATTACCAAAGTCTCCCCCAATGAAATGCTGGTACGGGTAGCCCCTTGAATCTTCCATTGGACAGTAGGAGCCAGACCGAAAATAATTTCGGGCGCCCAGTTAGAGAAACCGATTACGGTCTGGTCATGCTCGTCAATCTTTCCATCAGGCACGCCGTTAGGACCACTTAAATCTTCGTAGCGCAAATCACCCGGATATACCTGCCCCCAGGGTTGAGTAGCGATGCCTGCCTTTAAGGAACCGTCAGGATTGAAGTCATCATAAGTGAAATACCCTAAAGCATTGTATCCGAACATTGTTCCGTCAGGACGTCCTGTTCTGCGACGATTCGGGTTATTGAAGGTAGCTTCCGTCTCAAATACTTCATCCAGAATATTACGTGCGAAAGTGAAAGTACCTTTTGCACTGATCATCCAGTCTTTGCCGATACGTTTGTTGAAATTCAGAGATAAATCAATACCTTGATTGTGCATACTTCCCGCATTGACCTGTGACAAAGGAATACCATATTCTGCCGGAACCAATGCATTCGGAGCCATCAGCATATTCGAACGCTTCTCATAGAAATAGTCAGCTTCCAGAGAAAGCATACCGTTCAATACGGAAAATTCCACACCGAAGTCAAATTTCTTGGCTTTTTCCCAAGTGATATTCGGATTTCCCTGTAAGTTTTCCCACATCCCCATCATAGGTACGCCGCCAAGATTTACAGCATTTCCAAATCCATAATCACTCATATATTGATAGGAACTACCAGCCAAGTTTCCGGACTCACCATAAGAAAGGCGTAATTTCAGTTTATCCATCCATTCGATGTCCTTCATAAAAGATTCTTCCCGCAAGTTCCATCCCAGTGAGAAAGCAGGGAAGAAACCAAAACGTTTGCCCGGAGCAAAATAGTAGTGTCCGTCATAACGACCGGAAACTTCTGCCATATAACGGTTATCATAATTATACCCCAAACGGAATGCGTAACCTACCTGACGTTCTTTCCAAGACGTACCGCCGTTGCTGATATCGGCAGGGTCACTGCTTCCCGCATTGATTTCATCCATGTCAATATTATAGTTCAAACGTTTGGCACTCATGTTCCATACGTTTCTTTCGCGTGCTTCAATAACTCCAAGTCCGGTAACCGTATGCTTGCCGAAAGTCCGTGAGTAATTAATCATTCCCTGATAAGTCATGCTCACGCTTTCTTCAAACGATTGTTCCAAATTCGGTTTCTCCGGTCCCTGAAATCCTTCCACGAATTGATACGGAGTTTGTGATGCATCCAGTGTGTATACAGGTATCGGTGTCAGATATTTCTTTTTCTTCACACGATACGGGTCGTAGTTGATTACTCCTTTGATGCTTAACCCTTGAATGAAGGGAAGCTGCTGCTCTATAGAGAGAGAAGTATTCAGTTGGTCAGCCGGCTCCTGACGGTATCCGCTACGATAGGTCAGCCCGAAAAGTGACTTACCTACATATTGTCCCCACAGACCATTCGAGTACTGAATAGCTGAGATAGGAGGAGTACGATAAGCCTGATACATGATGTCGCCTGTATCGGCACCCGGATAATTCTTCTTTTCGTGCCATCCACCCAGACTTAAACTGATTTTCGTATATTTGGTGGCATCCACGCTTAAATTAGCCAGCAGATTAAAACGCTGGTAATCGGTAGTACTCCACATTCCTTCCTGATAAGAATATCCTAAAGATACGTAGTACTGGAATTTATCGCTACCACCGGATAATTGCAAGTTGTGATTCGTAATCACAGAATTGTTTTGTACCAAGTCACGCAGACCGTTGCTATTAGGATAGCGGTCAGGATCGGCATCCGGGGCTCCGGCACAAGTCTTCCGGTACATTTCCAGATCATGCTGTGAGTAGGCATAATAATTGGGATAACCTGCATTCATAGCCGCTTCGTTTTTCATCAAAGCATATTCATACGAATTAACCTGGTCAGTGATGCGGGTCGGGTTCTGAAAACCGATATATCCATTGTATGAAAGTACTGGGGCACCACTTTTTCCCTTTTTTGTAGTCACCAATACTACCCCATTGGCACCGGCCATACCATAAGGAGCTACGGCAGCTGCATCTTTCAGGATAGTAATATCCTCGATCATATTCGGATCGATACGTGAAAAGTCACGGGGAACTCCATCCACTACGACCAATGGAGATTGGTTGCCTAACGTAGCCACACCACGGATTCTCAAATCAGAACCATCAGCTCCCGGTTCTCCCGATCCTTGCTTCGCAATGACTCCCGCCATACGGCCCGCCAAACTATTAGAAATATTGATAACCGGCTTTTGCGCTACATCTTTTGTCTTCATGCTTGATACAGCAGCCGTAGAAGATATCTTCTTCTGCGTACCGTAAGCCACAACCACTACTTCTTCCAGAATTTCAGAATCTTCTTCCATCACAATCTGAATGGCATTCTGATTGTTCACCGGAATATTCTTTGTGGAAAAACCCACATACGTAACCGCTAATACCGAATTGGAAGGCAATGATAACGTGAATTTACCATCGATATCTGTGATCGTACCATTAGAAGCACTTCCCTGCTCCATGATGTTAGCTCCGATAATAGGCTCACCACTTTTGTCTACTACGGTTCCTTTGACTATTATTTTTTTACCTATTGATTTTTTCTCTACCTGCGTTTTCTTCAATGAGATGTAATTGTCGGCGTATTCATACGTCAGACCTATTTGCGGCAATACATTTTCAAGCAATGCTTTTACCTGTTTATTCCGGGCATTGATTTTTACTTTCTGTTCGATATTGATGTCTTTTCCGTAGACAAACAAATATCCGGCCTGTTTTTCGACTTCGTGAATCAGTTCTTTTAGCGAAACCGAAGTTTTATTAATATTCACAACTGCTGTCTGTGCCTGAGCCTGATATGTAAAAAGGTTAATAAACAGGACCAAAGCGAGCAGTGAAAAGATTTTTTTCATAACTTTGCTAAGTGATTTTGTTAGTACTTAATTTTAGGTTCACAAAAATGTGAAACAGAGAAAGTATTAATAGCCGAGGAATTGGGGAGAGTGTTGCACCACTTTCCCCCTTTTTATTCCTCGTTTTGATGTCTATTTACTTTCGTTTTATTCTACTCCGTTGTGTTACATAGGCATTAAACTTTTAATCAGATTATTAATATATCGTTATCTCTCGCTGTGACAGTATTTTGTACTCAAATAAGTCCGCACGGCTAATCGCTTTCAGAATCGTTTCAATCTGATCGCTTTGCCGGAACTTACCCGAAATAATCTTACTCAACAGAGATGGATCATCCACAGTAAAATGAATATCATACCATTGCTCCAATCTTTCCAGCACTTCGCCCAACGGTAATTCTTCAAAGTCATAGATTCCTTGTTCACGGTATTCTTTTCCTCCAAAATGAGAGGAAGACTTAACCAATTTTCCATCTATCAAAGATACTTTCTCGTCAGGTAATAAGTTTACCGACTCTTCAGGATATCCGGTAGAGCTGACTCTCACTTTACCCGAAAGCAAGTCTGTCTCAAACTTTTCGCTATTGCTATAAGCATATACATTAAATTCCGTACCAAGCACTCTTACATCATACTTCTGCGTTTGTACTGTAAAAGGACGGGAAGCATCCTTTGTCACTGTAAAAAATCCCTCTCCATCCAGTTCTACCATACGGGCATCGGACGAGAATACAGAAGGCCACCTCAATGTAGAAAGTGAACTCAACCATGCTTCACTACCATCCGGCAGAGTTAAATGTACCCGTTGCCCCTTCGGAACTGTAATCTCCGTATAAGAGGGAGTCTCCGAACCAACAAGCATATACCAGGCGAGCATCCACGTCAGAGCAATCATAGCGGCTGCCGAAGTAGTATATCGTATGACTTGCAACACCCGTTTCCGCCTCAGCTTTTTCTCCTGACGGTTCATCATTGCTTCCAGATTCCGTTCGCCTTTCAAAGAATCATCTTCTCTGGGTAATAATCCAGACAGACCTATGATATTTTGCATTTCTGCAAATTCCCGTTTCATATCTTCGTTCTTTTCCACTTCCTGAAAAAGCTCCCGTTTTTCCTCTTCGGTCGGTTCTCCGAAAAAGTATTGATTCCATTTCTCGTTCATCATATTGCGCGCTTTTAATAAGAAGACACAGCAATTTACATTTACCACCAAAGGAAAATGAAAAAAATCAAAGAAAATTTTAATGGGAGAAAAATACAGTTATCAAAAAGAGTGGATTTATCATTCCAACGGAGTGAAAAACAGGGTAGTTTCAGATTCCGAATAAAAGCAATAAAGGCATACAATGACGCAATTCTTCCCGAAGTTTCCTCAAAGCGATAGCCATTTGACCTTCTACCGTATTTTGCGAAATGCCAAGGGATTCGGCTATTTCACGATATTTCATTCCCTTCAGCTTACTCATGACAAATATTTCCCGGCAACGTTCCGGTAAGCTATCAATTGCACGGCAGATCTGTTTTTCTACTTCATCTATCGACATTTGAGAGTCATCAAGTAGTTGCAGACTATAAAGTTTCAGTTTAAACTCCTGCTCCATAATATCAGAAAGCGGCTGCCTGCGGTCTACTATAGAAAGTTGTGAACGAAGAAAGTTCAGACAGCGATGCTTGACAGCGGAGAAAAGATATGCATCGGGTTGTTGCAGTTCCGGAAGTATCTCTTTACGTTCCCATAAATAGAGGAAAAAATCTTGTACTATATTCTCTGCGTCTCCCATAGCTCCTACATAAAGGGAAGCGAAACGAACCAAACGGGCATAGTAGGAAACATAAAGCTTTGAGAAAAGCTTTTGTGCCGTCAAGGGTTCGGAAGATGGAAGAGAATGTATCATAAACCTCATATTAGATGCACAAAGGTAACAAAAGAAACAGCAAAGACAAAGCCTGGCTTTAAATTCCTATTGTATGACCGATACAGATCAAATCAATTAAGATTCTCTCCATATCGGTCAATGAAAAGTATACTAAAACCTATTGAAACTACTTGGAATAAGAATATGGGAAGTCTGCCGGTTGGGTACCTCTTTGCTGATTCGGTACGCTGTCCATCGACAGATTCAGTTCTCCGCCCTGTTTCAGTTCATCATGCGTCAGATAGTTGCGTGTGAATTCTTGTCCATTCAACAGAGCTTTCCTTATGTATGGACGGTCTGCCGCATTATCTGCTGCTGAAACGACGAAGTTTTTCCCTTCGGGAAGATGCAGAGTTACCTTTTTAAATAATGGAGAACCTATCGCATATTCAGGCATTCCCGGACAAACCGGATAGAAGCCCATAGCAGAAAATACATACCAAGCAGATGTCTGCCCGTTGTCCTCGTCGCCACAGTATCCTTTACTTCCGGAATTGTAAAGTTTGTCCATAACATTACGGAGATGGTACTGTGTTTTCCAGGGCTGACCGATATAATCATACAAGTAAATGGCATGCTGCACCGGTTGGTTGCCATGCGCGTATTGTCCCATATTCAAGGCAACCATCTCAGCTATTTCGTGGATAACGAAACCATAGGTTCCATAGTTATAGGTGTTCGGGGCCACAAACATAGAGTCGAGTCGGGCTATCATCGGTTCATGTCCGCCCATCAATTCGGATAAGCCTTCCGGATCGTGAAACACACTCCAAGTCCAGTGCCAGGAACTTCCTTCTGTGAAAGGGCCGCCCCATTCCGTAGCATCAAAACGATCACGCCAGTTGCCTTTGGCATCTTTTGTCCACATAAAGCCATGTTCCGGATAATAGAGATTGCGGTAATTCTGGGCTTTCTGATAATACTGGTCTGCGATATCCTGTTTGCCCAGCGATTCCGCAAAGCGGGCAATACACCAGTCAGCATAAGCATATTCAAGTGTTTTGGCTGTAGCTTCGGGAACTTCCGGATAAGGTACATAACCGAGCTTATCATAATACTCGAAGCCGTCACGTCCTACAGAAGCTATTTCCGCGTGGCGGGCCTGTGTCTGATGAATCATCGCTTCCAGAGCTTTTTCGGCATCTACCGTTTGTATCCCCTTCATCCATGCATCGACCAATAAGGAAACAGAGTTATTGCCAATCATAACCACGATGACCGGGGCTCGCCCATTCCGGCATAAAACCACTTTCATCATAAGCATTAAGGATAGATTGCGTCACGCGTTCCGAAACCTCCGGATAAAGTAACGTGAACAACGGATGAACCGCACGGAACGTATCCCAGAAACCATTATCGGTATACATATAACCATCATGCACGTTACCGTCATAAGGACTGTAATAAACAGGATTTCCTTGTGAATCAAACTCATAGAACTCACGCGGGAAAAGTAACGTACGATACAGGCAGGAATAGAAGGTACGAAATTGTTCGTCTGTTCCTCCTTCCGCTTCTACACGCCCGAGATAGTTATTCCACTGTTCACGGGCTTTCCCGCTGATCAATTGTACATCCGCATCGGCTACTTCACGATTAAAGTTGATGGCAGCCTGTTCGGGACTGATAAAAGAAGAGGCTGTACGTATGGTCAGTTTTTCACCTGCCGGAACATCAAATTTCAGATAGGCACAGGTATAATCGGCCGCTACATCGGTTTGATGGTGCAGCAGAGTATCTCCATTGTAAGTGCCGTATTCTATGACGGGATGACTGAATTCCATCATAAAGTAATTAGCAAAGTTATCCGGTACACCTCCGTTATTATATCGTGTCGCACCTTTTACCAACCGGTTTTCCGGTTCAATCGTTATTGAACTTCCTCCATGGTATGCATCCACCACTACATACTGGTCTTCTTTTTCAGGGAAAGAGACTTCGAATACAGCTCCACGGGAAGTAGCAGAAAGAGAAGTCTGCAATCCGTTATCGAATGTAACACTATAATTATAAGGAGTCGCTTTCTCCTGTTGATGTGAGAAAGGAACCAGACGTTCTTTATGACTCATTTTCAGTTCTCCGGCAAGCGGCATAATGGAAAAAGTACCATAATCATTCATCCAAGGACTAGGCTGATGTGTCTGCCGGAAGCCGCGCATCAGACTATCGGCATACGTATACATCCATCCACTGCCATTCTCCCCGGTCTGCGGGCTCCAGAAATTCATTCCCCAAGGCACTGCCACAGCAGGATAAGTATTACCATGCGAAAACGCAAAAGTAGATTCGGTACCCATCAGAGGATTCACGTAGTCTACAAACTCTACTGTCTTCTTTGACTGCTGACACGAGGTGAGCAGAAAAGGAAGACAGATTGATAAGAAAAACAATCTTGCAACCATATCTATTATTATTTGCTTAAGTTTCACAAGCCTTCTGTATGGCTTTCTCCTTCCACGTTTGAAAAGAGAAAGCCATACAGAGAGCCTGTGAAACTCTAGTTAATTAAAATACCTCACTCAGATACTTCTTCGTCTGTTCCGGACGCTGGCTCATACGCAAACGCCATACCAGTTCCTGCATATTTACTACTTCAAAACTATCGTTCAGATGGCCTGCACAAAGCTTTGCCGCTCCGGCTCCACGAATATCTCCAGACTGGTTCTCAATCAGGGGATCTTCCGTCTGTCCGTGATCGGAGAAATTACTCCATGCATGCACACATACTACAGAAAAACTTTCCTGCTGTGCTTCCTGTTTCAATCTTCCGGCAATATAGGCAGGGGTACCTTCACGTTCCGCATTCCGGTTTCCAAAATTCCACAAAGAGTATTTCACCGTAATGACCGGGATATCATATCCTGCTTTATTCGTTACCCAAATAACGTCTCCTTCACCTCCTGCATAAGGGCTATACTGAAGCGCTACGATACCTTCCAACTGGTCATTGGCATCTACATAAGCCTGAAATGCTTCTTTGGCAGCTTCTGATTTTACATTCATAGCCATTACACCCAACAGTTTCACACGATGTTGACGCATATGCGCCGAAAGGCGTTCTGCCACGACTTGCAGATTCTTCGCCCGGTCACCATTCTCGCTATAATTGTCTACGTAATAGTAACCGCCTCCCAGCATTTCCAAAATAGAGCAATTCGGCTTTTGCTGACTCAACAGATTATCGAATTGTGCCGGTGCCATCATCGGAAGCACTGAAGTAGCAATACCATACGTCATCCGTACTTCTTCCGACTCCGCCGCATTATAGAAATCTTTAAAGTCATTCATCATCCACTGGATATTGTCACCATCGGAAAGGAAGAAAGAAACGAAATTCTTTTTCTTTGTATAATCCAGAAACTGCGGATTCTTCACGCGGACCAATGTCGATTTCTGACGTTGAGAATAAAGCAAAGAAGTCAAGGAGTGATTGTAACTCCAGTCACAAGGGATCATCGGATGACCGCTCTTGGAAACCAAATCAACAAAAGCATCTTCACTTACTCCCTGTTCCCATCCGTAGACAGGTGCATTCGGTTCCAACCAGGCAAGGATTTCTTTCAGCAAAGCTGTGTTTTGTCCGGCTATCGAAGTTCCCTGACGCTTATTCAAGTTTAATACGAAAAGTTCATTCTTAATGGCAAACTCACGCAATTCACCGGTTTGTACAGGCATGATCACCAAAGCTTTGTTGCTGCATTTATCTTTGAACTCCGCCCATGCCTGCGCAGTAGTCTTGCTTCTTGCATCATATTTCATGGTATATCCTGCTTCTTCATAATATTCCTTGTCACGGACATCCACAATAATAGAATTATAAACATGAGAAGCAACAGATGCTACGACACCGCTCTCCGGGTTATGCTCAATATCCGTCAAGACATATCCGTCGAACATTCCTTTCAACTGAATAGTCACTCCGTCGGACGGACCATAATCATTACGTGCCAGTTCCAGTCCGCTCTGCATCCCCTGTTCGTGGATACCCATATCTTCGAGTGCCTGCTTAGACAGTTTATAGGAATCACTGCCACCGTGATCGTGCAGCCAAACAGCTATTTCACTTGTTCCCTGTTCTACGGCACGATTAGCCAGACCGGCCAATGACTGACACATCAGGTGGTACTGCAATCCGCGTACTTTCTCTGTTTGTCCCAGCTCATTACGGCTGCCTACCGTTACAACTTCCACACAATTCCAGTACTTCTTCGGTTTCACCTTCATTTCCGGCATATAGTATTGCCCCACATTACTGATCGGGTCATAAGCATCTGTATAAAGGGACGTGTTGTTTTCTTCGTTCAATCCTTGATTGATTTCCGGTGATTCGTACACTTCACAACTAGCCATTGTCAGGCTGAGCAACAGTGCAGCGCCACATATAGTCGTTTTCATAATTACTTCTTTCATTTGTTAGTTAACCATTAATCAATAACCTTCATTCTGAGATAATCCATCTACCTTGTTCCGTTCATCTTGTGGAATGGGTCGTACCAGATGGTTCTTGTTCAAATTATCATATTTCACCACAAACGGATTGTATGCGGGTACACGTGTCAGCAGTGTCTGAGTACGTTTCAAGTCAAACCAGCGGTCATGCTCTCCCATCAATTCACGGGCACGTTCATCCATGATAACATTTATATCCAGATCCGTCAACTTCATTGCTTCATAAGCGGTCGCATCTTTAGCGGCACGCTTACGTATACTGTTGATGCGTTCCAATGCCAGTTTCTTGTTTCCGGCACCCAGATAAGCCTCAGCACACAACAGGTAGGTATCACCCAAGCGGAAAATGACATCTTCACGAGAGCCGCCTTCGCCCCATTGTATCTTGGTATCGCTGAACTTCCGTACCATCGGCATACGATCTGAAGCAGTTTCCAATACAGGAAGTGCCGTAGATTGCGGATACCATACATATTCATCGTCCTGCTTGAACGGATAAAATCTTTTCGCATTATTACTCATACCCGATTTATCGTTCCAACGGGGGAAATAGATTCCCAGCTTACCGTAATCAGCATTATCCGGATTGTTTATGTAATATTCACGTTTGAACGTCGCATCATAACGGGTATCCGCTTCCGGGTCGGTATAAAGCTCGTGCGCTTTCGGATTCACCCAGTATTTACGGGAAACACTAGAGTAATCATTCTGATTCTTAATGAACAGATCCGGCTCCAATGCTACAATATTAAATCCGAACTGTGCCTGTTGCGGATTTCCATCACCCCGATAGTTCTTATCCAGTCCATATTGAATCGCCCAGATCACTTCCGAATTAGCCTGATTGTTTTCATCGAACAAAGCAGCATAGTTTTCCTGCAAAGCATAACCGGAGGCCGGATTCTCTACCAGCAAATCAAATGTCGTTGCTGCATTGGAGAAGTCGTCTGCTTCAGCAAAGGATTTGTAAGCACGTGTCAGATACATTTTCCCTAAAAAGTGAATGACTGCGGCGTTCGTTAACTTTCCGGCTGAAATCGTGGTCATCTCCAATTTGTCCTTTATATCATTCAGTTCGGTAATGATGAAAGTGTAAATAGCCTGTTCGCCGGTACGTTCCGCCTGCTGGATAACGCTTGTATTCTCTTCGGTGAGCAAAGGTACGGGGCCGAATGTTTCTACCAGATAATAGTAAGCCATTGCCCGGAAAAAGCGGGCTTGTGCGGTCAGCGAAGTATAATCGCTTCCTGCAATATCCGGTGTGCAGCGATTCAGCAGGATGTTACTTTCCTGCACAATCTTATAGAGTACTTTCCAATAATCACCTACAATCGGAGCAGTGGAGTTGAAAGTCTTGTCATAGCCGTTGAACATACGTTCGGCAGGTTCTTCGGAGATAGCCATGTAGATATCAGTTCCGTAATACTGCAATTCGCCTGTATTGAAAACATTGCGGTAACGGGCATTGATATCTGTCAACAATTTCTGTTGTCCTTCTTTAGTATTATAGAAATCGTCCGTTACTGCCGAAGGGTTATAACTATCCAGAAAATCGGAGCATCCGCTTAGCAAACAGATTGCTAACAGTGCCAAATATTTAATTTGTTCTTTTACTCGTTTCATAAGGTTTCAAGTATTTAGAAGGTTAAATTCACTCCAAAAGTAAACGTCATCGGATAAAGTGACAAAGACTTGTATACGTCTTCACCAATCGTTTCGGGATCCGGACCGAGATAGTCGGTGAAAGTAAACGGATTCTGCACATTGATGTAAGCACGTGCATTTTTCATCTTCATCTTCTTCATCCAGTTTTCCGGAAGGGTATATCCCAACGTAATATTCTGTATTTTCAGGAACGAACCGGAAATCTTACCTAATACCTGAGTATGGTAGGATTGCGCACCGATCTGCTGGTATTCATTACTGTGGTTTTCCGGAGTCCAGTACTTCACATTCAGCTTGTTCCAGTGTTCATTATCCCATGCGGTAAACATATAAGTGAAATCATCATTGTAGGTACCACCGATACGTGCATACATATAGAAAGACAAATCCCAGTTCTTGTAAGTAAAGGTATTGGTCATACCCGCTGTCCAGTCGGGTGACGGAGAGCCGAGTACTTTATAGTCACGTTCATCAATCACATAGTTCTCGTCCAGATCAGCTACACGGATATGTCCCGGCACTTGTCCGTATTTAGCAGCCAGTTCCTTGTCTTCCGTCTGCCAGATTCCGACCTTTTCCAGATCATAGATCACCTTCATCGGTTGACCGATGAACCAACGGTTAGCCAAGTCATCCTTTTTATCACCGTAGAGGTCTACAATCTTATTACGGTTCAGAGAGAAAGTCAGATTTGTCTTCCATGTGAAGTCCTTCTTTGAGATGTTCACCGTGTTCAAACCTATTTCCACCCCTTTATTGGAGGACGTTCCTATATTCTCAAGGATAGAGCCATAACCGTTGAGGTTACCTACCGAACGGGCGAAAATCAAATCTTTCGTAGTACGGTTATACACATCAATCGTACCGTTGATACGATTATTCAGGAAGCCGAAATCAATACCGTAGTTCCACTCCGAGGTCATCTCCCAACGAAGATCTTTGTTACCTTTGCGGTCGCCTAATCCGAAAGCATTTTCACCTTTACCTCCATAGATATAATGAGTCAGGTCCAGCTTTGTCCAGGTAATATCATGGTCAATACTGTTGTTTCCCGATTTACCCCAGCTGACGCGGAGTTTCAGACTATTCAGCCAGTCTACGTTTTTCAGGAAATTCTCATTCTTCATCTGCCAGCCGACAGCTGCCGACGGCATAAATCCCCACTGATTGCCGGTAGCCAGACGGGAAGTTCCGTCATATCGCCCTGTTACAGTAAACAAGTACCGATCCATCAACGTATAGTTGACACGTCCCATGAAAGAAAGCATGGATGACTCCCAATAGTAACTCTTCACATCACGAATTTCCTCGGCTGTTTCGATCGCATGCCAGTCCGAGTTGTAAGGCAGACCGTCGCCACGCATTTCCGAACCCTTATGAGTTTCTTTCTGTACGCTATACAAACCAATAGCATTCAGACGATGAATATTCTTCCAGGTTTTATCATAAGTAATGATATTGTCCCATACCCAATTCATATTCCGTCCTTCTTTCCGGTAAGCTTCCGGTGCATTGAGACCTCCTTTGGCTTGTGTCATCGTACCTACCCATTCTCCGTAAACATCCGAATCATACTGAACCGCAATCTGCGATTTAAAGCTCAGTCCTTTGATCGGCTGATATTCCAGATAACCGGAGAAGTTAGTATAGTTTGCTTCTTTCTCTCTTTTATTATTTTCAATCTGAACAAATGGATTGATCTTGCTGGAAGTCGGCTGACAATTAAACAGGTAGCTTCCGTCCTTATCATACGGACTGACCGTAGGCGGCAGGAAATAAGCGTTAATCAAAGCATCATTCGCTCCTTCATTCGTGTTATTCAAAGAAACATAACTGTTGATTCCTGTTTTGAACTTATCAGAGAAGCGATATTCCAATCCGATATTGGCAGTAATACGTTCAAAACTTTCATCGCCTACCATACCGTCGTCTTTCAAGTATCCCAAGCCGAATGAGAAAGAGAGTTTGTCCGTACCTCCGGTAGCGGAAACAGAATGACTAGTAGTCAATGCATTCTGCGACAGTTCACGCAACCAGTCATAGTATTCACCATGTTTGATACGGCGTTTCTCGTCATCAGTCAGGAAGTCCGGACGGCTCAGTGAAGCATCACCATACTTCTTTTTCCACAAAGCGGTGCGATAGTCTACATATTCCAGTCCATTGCCCATGTTACCAATCATTTCAGGAATACGGGTAGGAGTCTTGAAACCAACGTAACCCGAATAGTCGATATTAAAGCCCTGACGCTTGTTAGCCCCTTTGGTAGTGATAATCACCACCCCGTTTGCACCCCGCGAACCGTAGATTGCACTGGAAGACGCATCTTTCAAGATGTCGATAGATTCAATATCGGCAGAGTTCAAATGACGCATTCCCGTTTGAGAAGGTACTCCGTCGATCACGTATAAAGGTTCATTCGAGAAATTGAACGAGTTGATACCCCGAATCTCTATTTTCGTATCCGAACCGGGACGGTTGGAAGTCTTATTCACGAGTACACCACCGACACGTCCGTTCAGTGTTTCAGTGACATCGGTAGTCACCAGTTTACTTAATTCCTTGCTGGTAACGGATTGGATAGAACCTGTCAAATCTTTCTTTTCTACCGTACCATAACCGATAACGACTACTTCATTCAACTGCTTGGAATCATCTTTCAACTGAATGGTAAGGTTCGACTGATTCTGATTTACAGTCAGTTCCTGTGTCACGTATCCTATAAAAGAAACAGCAATCGTTTTTCCTTTCGGAACCTGAAGACTAAAATTACCATCCAAGTCAGTCACCGTACCGGTAGACATTCCTACCACCTGAACGCTGGCTCCGGGCAACGGTTCTTTTAAAGCGTCTACTACCACACCTTTCACTATAAGCACCTGCTGTGCCTGCACACTTACCCATCCGCACGTCAGAAGCAGCAGGCAGAGGAAAGCCTTTATTTTTATCGTATTATTTTTCATACTCTTCGTCTGTTTATTAAGGTTAGTTCTCAACTTTAAACCATTTGTAGTTACCTACAATTTTCGCAACGTGTTTTCCTGTCTTATCCGGAATGTTGGTAACGTCTTCGACCACTGTCGTGAAGTCCCACGCACATACCAGTCCGCTTTCTGTTCCCGTCACATCCGAGTTCATCAGCGTTTTTACCTCATTCGCCGATTTCGCAGTACTCCACATGCGGAATTTCTTAATAAATCCGGTCATACAGCGTGAATTGTCAGTCGGTTCCTGGAATGCCCACATATTCTGGTTACGGGTGTTAGGCATATAATTCTGTAATACTCCGGCATCATTCTTCACATCATTTGTCTTACTGAAGAATAATTCACCATTGACATACATTTTCAGCTGTCCTTCAGGCAAAGTATTATCCCACACCGTCACGACATGATTCCATTTGCCAAAATTATCAGGATAAGCGCGGCCTTCTTCCAGTACACGGCCTTCCTGTGGTCCCATACCGATCGTTGTACGAAGATTAGAGCCTAAGAAGTTGATCATCCATCCCTCATTCGGCTGCTTACCGTCAAAAGTAGAGAGGAAACTGCCAATTCCCGACTCAAAGAAACCGGCATCATACTTCACCCAACTTTCTACGGTGAAAGTATTACCGCCACCATAAGCAGGATCGGAACCAAATTCAATACGCCCTTTACCGTCAATGCCGAATACCTTTAATTCGGCAGGCGTACCCGGTTGCAATGTCTGTTGATAGGAATCCTGAAATTCGGCAATCGCTTTTTCGGCGGCTATACAGTAGTTATCTATTTCATACTGTAGAACAAAGTAGCCAGCCATACCTTTAGAAATACCTGTTTGCAGTTCTTCGACAGCTTTTTGCAGGTTCTGGGCATTTGCCAATGGGAAAGTACCGTCACTTGTACCGATCTTTGCGGTATCAAGCATGTTTGTCATGTCGGTCAGATGCGTGTACATGCATTCAAGTGCAATAGGCCGCACTGAATCGCCGTTATCGCTCTTGCACGAGCTGACACACCAAACCAACAAACTGAATAAACAAAGTTTCATAAAGAATCTTGTTTTCATACGTATTAGGTTTTTAAATAAAACAATAAGTAAATAACATCGCTGCAAACATAATGTAGCAAGGTTAAACAACTTATTAGTGATGGGTTAATAACGGATTAATAAGCGAATAAATATCATTAACCGATATGTTTTTATCGATGAAAAGGAGGATTTTTGCTCATCAGTTCTGCATAGGAAATAGAATATTCTTCATTCATCATTTGCCTGTACTCACGCACAAACAGGGAATATTGCAGAATCGCTTCTTGTGACGAACCTGTATGGTTAAGGGCATGCATACCATAAGCCAGTGCCAGCTCATTAACCGGATCAACCCGGAAAAGCACATTACAGAAACGAATGACGGCATCATACTTATGCTGCTGATACAGACGTTCGATTTCCAATGGCAGGAAGGAAGACAAGAACTCTTCTACTTTTTGCTTGAAGTGATCCATCATCCCTGCATCCATACCATCAAGGAATTTGCCACGCATTAATAAAATGCCGAGTTCATTCTCCACCTCTTCAGCATTCTTCAAGGTGCGGAAACGGAAATAATCACAATAACAGTCAGTAAACACCAGTCTGAAATATCCCTTGTCGTGTACAAGTTCCACTCCATCCAGTTCAGCCAGATTTTTACGAATCTGATTGATCGTTACCCCTTTCAGGTTTTTCACCTTGTCGTCGGGTTTATCGGGCCAGAAGACCTCATTTAAGGAGGCGGATAATACTCCATTATGAGTACTATGAAGCAAGATATAGATGAAAACCTGCCGTAAACGGGAACTGAACAAATGAGTAATATCCCGCCCATTCCGGTCAATTACCGTAAAAGGACCAAATAAATAAACTGCATTCGGACGAACGAGGGATGACTCAAAATCTTCTTTTGCAAGCGTTTCTTTTCCCTGTACACTTTTATCCGGTTCTCTCCCGACAGGTGGTGACATGAGCACAGAAGATGATTCCAGAACCGCATTTCTTTGTTTTCCCCTCTTTTTCCTGACAAACAGCACACCTCCGGCAAGCAATAATACTCCTATTCCTGCCATTATCCATAACCAACGAATCTCCAGAGAAGACCTGGAACCGTAAGAACGGATTTCATCCAGAGAAACCGGAGGGGCGGACAGCACATAAGTCCGAATCACCGTATGTCCCTTCTTGTCAAATTCCGTGGTCGTACAGTAATACTCATGCGTCAATGAATTATAGTAAAGGTTAGCATTCGTCATAATCTCTTCCGAACGCATCGGAATGGAATCTCCCAAAGCTTTCATCGTTCCATCATCAACCGTCAAGCGATAAAGTTGCAGATAGGTATCCGAAAGATATTCCGGATAACACAGAGCATAGATATACTTCTCATCAGGGGTCAGTATCATATCACGGGCGACGACCAAACGATGACCCGAAGCGTTCTGCCACAAACGTCGCACAGACTGCTGCTTTCTGTCAAGCAGATAAAGATCGTGAAGATAATTTCGGCCTACACTCTGCTCACCCGATTCATTTCCCATCCCGCCAAAGACATAGATATGCTCCCGGTTCTTATTGACTGCCATACCCGAGAAATAACGGGGGATAATCCGGTCGCCGGAATAAGAAAGGGTATCCCAACGGTCGCCCTCGATATCATATTCGAGGAATGTATTATTAAAACGCTTATTACCAAAACCGCCAAAAACGAGATACTTCCCGGTTGTTTCATCCCAAAAGCCGTCATGATGGTGCAACTGTACCGGCAAGGCTGCTACTCCGGTCTGTTTCCACTCCTGATTATTCAGATCGAGCGCCGCTACCGTAGCATCCCCCAACGGCAGGTTATTCAATTCATAAACATAAAGTTTACCATCCGTTGTATTCATGAAATGAGTAGCCAACTGCAATTTTACGGGTAGTTTGTTGCTATAAGAATACTTTTGTGGCTGACGTTTCAACAGATTATAAGTAAGAAGTGAATCCTGGCTGAAAATAATCAGTCGCTGACTGTCCGGCTCAAAAGTGATTCCCGAAGGAGTCTGAAAAGAATACTCAAAAAGTTTCTCCCAATGATAAGAACCGTTGATGAGCCACACCGGATTGACAACCGTACCCAAAACCTTCCCTGTAGAAGTATGCACTTCTTCCCCTTCATTTTCATTCAGAGGGAAAGTATATGAATGACTTCTATCACCTTCCAGCTTCAGATTGCGGATGGCAAAAGTGGGCATATCCAAAATATAATCATAACGTCC
>OBAS01000763.1_pt1 | contig 22894 bp, 14 predicted proteins | sample 1517591 | NCBI WGS metagenome assembly OBAS01 (sample SAMN04571700, study PRJEB22368) | human gut metagenome | biome: human gut; material: stool | host: Homo sapiens | place: Luxembourg | collected 2012-10-05
TTGTATTTTCTTTTACCATACGGAATACATCAATACGGAACTGGGCTTCTTTGCCAAGTCCTACAAAACGGCAGCCGTACTCCGTGCCGTCTTCGTCCTGTGATGCAATCCGCACAACTTCAATAACGGTTTCAATTTTATCACATCCGCTCATTTCAAGCAACATGTCATAAAAAGAATGTAATGGCAGAACGTCTTTTGTTTTAAATGCAATTCCGCCGCTTGATACATTCGTTGCATGAACAGCAATAAATTCTCCCTTAGTATCCTTATCTGTAATCGGACGAATTGATAAATTCGCTTCTACATCTATTCTTTTGGTTCTTCTTCTTTCATTACCCATAAGTACTCCCCCTGTTATGATCCTTAAAAAGTAAACTTTTAAGTTACTTTATTAACATAGCGTCTCCAAAGCTGAAAAATCTGTATTTTTCGTTTACTGCTTCTTCATAAGCCGCAAGAACGTGTTCCCTGCCTGCCAGTGCTGAAACCAGCATCACCAGCGTGGATTCCGGCAGATGGAAATTGGTAATCAGGCTGTCAATAACCTTAAACTGATATCCCGGATAAATAAATATCTGGGTCCAGCCGCTGCCGGCTTTTACTGTACCATCTTCTGTCCCGACAGATTCCAGTGTACGTGTACTTGTCGTACCGACTGCAATAATCTTTCCGCCGTTTTTGCGCGCCGTATTAATCTTGTCTGCTGCTTCCTGTGTCACCGTATAAAATTCTGAATGCATATGATGCTCCAGAATGTTTTCTGTCTTTACCGGACGGAACGTTCCAAGTCCGACATGCAACGTGACACGGGCAATTTCAATACCCTTCTCCTGTATCCTTTCCAGCAGTTCTTTTGTAAAATGGAGACCCGCTGTCGGTGCCGCTGCAGAACCTTCATGCTTTGCATAAACGGTCTGGTAACGGTTCTTATCCTCCAGACGGTGTGTGATATACGGTGGAAGCGGCATCTGACCCAGTTCATCGAGTATTTCTTCAAAAATACCGTCATAAGTGAATTGTATCATACGATTGCCTTCTTCTACAATATCCACAATCTCTCCGATTAATTTTCCACCGCCAAAGCTGATCTGTGTACCGATTTTTGCCTTTTTACCCGGCTTTACAAGCACTTCCCATGTGTCTTTTAAATCCTGCTTGCGGGTAAGCAAAAGCACTTCGATTGCCGCGCCCGTTCCGACTTTTTCGCCTATCAGTCTAGCCGGAATCACCTTGGTATCGTTAATGACCAGACAATCTCCCGGATTTAAGTAATCAATCACATCTTTAAATATTTTGTGCTGTATTTCCCCTGTCTTTTTATCCAGTACCATCAGTCTTGAACTGGAACGGTCTGACAGCGGATCCTGTGCAATCAGCTCCTGTGGCAGATCATAATAAAAATCATGTAAATTCATTGATTCCATATGCTGCTCCATTCCTATCTTTTTCCGCTTCGCGGCAGTTAGCTTTTCTGCCGCAGAACGGGCTGTTTTTTATTTATAATTAAGAACGAAGTTCGATGCCCATGCCGGAAAGGTCTCCCAGAATCTTTTCCATAATCGGCTGGATATCTTTATCTTCTAATGTTCTGTCCTTTGCACGGAAAGAAATGGTATAAGCTACGGACTTGAAACCTTCCTTAATCTGTGCACCTTCATAAATATCAAACAGGTTATATTTTTCAAGAAGCTTTCCGCCTCTCTTTTCAATAATCTTTTCTACTTCACCGACAAGTACCGTCTTTGGCATTACCATACTGATATCTCTTGTAACAGCAGGGAATTTTGCAATGCCTTCGTACTTTCTGTCAAATGAAGCAAACGGTAAAATTTCCGGTAAATCAAGTACGGCAATATATGTTCTCTCGCCCAGTCCATAGGTGTCTGCAACATCCGGGTGTACTTCACCGAGATAACCGATTACAGTATCTTTGTAAAGAATCTCTGCCTGACGTCCCGGATGTAAAAATGTCTTTCCGGCTTCCGGATCATATTCCGGTCTTGCACTCATACCGATTTTTTCTAAGAATTCTTCAACAACACCCTTCATTGTAAAGAAATCGCCGTCGCCGTAGAAGCCCAATGTGAACTGTACTCTCTCATCCGGAAGGTCTTCTCCTTCTACCGGAACATAAACCTTTGCCAGTTCATAAAGCTTTACATCTTTATTTCTACGGTTGTAGTTGATTGCAAGCGAATTCAGCATTCCGTTTAACGGCAGTGTTCTCATAATGGAGAAATCTTCTCCCAACGGATTGGAAATGACAACTGTCTTTCTTTCCTCTGCATCTGCTGCCAGCTTTAACTTATCAAATACCTTCGGACTTTCAAATGAATAAGTCATTGCCTGTGAGAATCCGCAGAACTGTGCGATTTCTCCGGCTACATCTTCCACTCTCTGCTTGAAGGAAATCTTACCCATTGTAGAAGCTCCGTGTGGCAGTGTTGTAGGAATATTGGCATATCCGAAAAATCTTGCAACTTCTTCCGCAATATCCGCTGTTCTTAATAAATCCTGACGGAACGTCGGAATAATCAGTTCCTGCTTTGCTTCATCATAGTCTAATTCAAGCATCTTAAAGTATCCAAGCATTTCTTCCACGGAAACATTTGTACCCAGTAGTGCATTGATTCTTTCCGGTTCAAACGGAACTCTGACTCTTTCCTTCTTATTCGGATATACGTCAACCACGCCGCCGACAATTTCACCGGCTCCAAGTTCTTCGATTAACTGGCATGCTCTGTTCATTGCCGCCAGTGCATTTTCAGGATCTAAGCCCTTTTCAAACTTACCGGAAGCATCTGTACGAAGACCCAGGCGCTTTGTTGCCTTTCTGATATTTGTGCCGTCAAAGGTTGCAGCTTCAAATAACATGGTCTTTACGTCATCCGTAATCTTGGAATTTTCACCGCCCATGATACCTGCAAGACCGACAGCCTTTTCACCGTCACAGATCATCAGCATATCAGAATCAAGTGTTCTTTCCTGTCCATCCAATGTCATGAACTTTTCACCGTCTTTGGCACGTCTTACAACAATCTTACCGCCTGCAAGGGTGTCATAATCATAAGCGTGCATTGGCTGACCGTATTCTTCCATAACGTAGTTTGTAATATCCACGATGTTGTTAATCGGACGGATACCTGCTGATGCCAGTCTGAGCTGCATCCACTTCGGTGACGGAGCAAGTTTGATATTCTTTACAAGTCTTGCGGTGTAACGGCTGCAGAGGTCTGTGGCTTCCACATCAACCTTTACATAATCGTTAATGTCTTCTGCGTTGCCTGTTTCTGTTACAACCGGCGGTGTAAACGGCTTTCTGAAGGTTGCCGCTGCTTCCCTTGCAATACCGATAATACTGTAGCAGTCTACACGGTTGTTTGTAATTTCATATTCAAATACGGTATCATCCAAACCGAGATAGTGAACGGCATCTTCTCCAACCTGTGCATCATCACCTAAAATGTAAATGCCGTTTTCCGGTGCATCCGGATAAAATTCACGGGAAGAACCGAGTTCTTCAATGGCACACATCATACCGAAGCTTTCTACACCTCTTAACTTACCCTTTTTAATCTTAATGCCGTCTTCCGGAAGTGCGCCGCCGTCATGACCACCTGCCACACGTCCGCCATCTAATACAACCGGTACTTTCTGTCCTGATGAACCCACCGGAATATTCGGTGCGCCTGTTACAATCTGAACAGTTTCACTGCCGACATTCACCTGGCAGATTACCAGCTTATCTGCATCTGGGTGCTTTTCGACCGATTCAATCTGTCCGACAACGATTTTATCAAGATTTTTGTCAAAAGCGGTAAAATTTTCCACCTTTGTTCCCGAAAGTGTCATTGCGTCCCTGAATTCCTGGTCTGTTACATCCAGTCCCGGAACCATTGCCTTAATCCAATTTAATGATGTATTCATGATTCAATATCCTTTCCTCGTATCCAATTTCTTTGCTGTCTTACAGCCGTCGTTCTTTTTAGAACTGTTTTAAGAATCTTACGTCATTTTCATAGAGAAGTCTCATGTCATCAATTTCATACTTCAGCAACGCAATTCTTTCCAAACCGATTCCGAATGCAAATCCTGTATATTTGTTCTGGTCAATACCGCTCATTTCAAATACATGCGGGTGAATCATACCACAGCCAAGAATTTCAATCCAGCCTTCGCCCTTACACATACGGCAGCCCTTACCGCCGCACTTAAAACATGTCACGTCCATTTCTGCACTTGGCTCTGTAAATGGAAAATGATGAGGACGGAATTTTACTTTTGTTTCCGGTCCGAATAACTCTCTTGCAAATTCAGCCAGTGTTCCTTTTAAATCTGCAAATGTAATACCCTCATCAATAACCATGCCTTCAATCTGATGGAAGCATGGAGAATGGGTTGCATCGACTTCATCTGCACGGAATACCCTGCCCGGCGCAATCATACGGATCGGCAGTTTGCCTTTTTCCATTTCACGGACCTGAACCGGTGAAGTCTGGGTTCTCAGTACAACTTTATCATTAATATAAAATGTATCCTGTTCATCTTTTGCCGGATGATTTGCAGGGATATTTAACGCTTCAAAATTGTAATAATCATATTCTACTTCCGGTCCTTCTACGACTTCATAACCCATGCCGACAAATATTCTCTTTACTTCATCGAGTGCAACAGTGTTTGGATGTCTGTGTCCAACATTGTTTTTCTTTGCCGGAAGTGTTACGTCAATCACTTCGCTCTTTAACTGGACTTCACGCATTTTTGCGGAAAGTTCCTTTTTCGCGTTTTCCAGTACTTCCTCAATTGCCTGTCTGGTTTCATTTACGATTTGTCCAACTGCCGGTCTGTCCTGAGGTGCAACGTCTTTCATGCCCTTTAAGACTTCTGTAAGTTCTCCCTTTTTACCCAGGAAAGAAACTCTTACCTCATTTAATTTTTCAAGTGAATCAGTGGAATTAATCTGGGCTAATGCCTTTTCTCTGATTTCATGCAGTCTTTCTTTCATCATTTTCTTTTCCTCCAATTGCAAAACCTAACTTTTATTTTATCATATGACTACAAATTGGCAAGCAGTTTTTACTGATTTCTTACGTTTTTACTCTCAAACTGCTCAATAATATGGATTGCTTCGTCCATACAGTCGGGATTACGGACCGCTGCCTCTTTAATATTCTTCTTTGCTTCCTCAATCCTGTTTTCGTTATATTCTATCTGTTTGCGCAGTTTCTGGCGCTGTGTATTCAAATCGTGCCGCACTTCCACCATATCCTTGCTGTATACAAGGGCACGTACCTGTGACAGCCACAATTTGGCATCATAGAGTCCGAGTTTTTTAAGTAAATCCAGTAAATCTTCTTCTGCTTCACTTAATTTGGTCGTCATCTGTACAATCTTGCGCTGCTCATTTTTCATGTCCATATAAACTTCATATTTCTTTGACAGTTCATACGAACTTCTGACATGATATTTATGATATTCATAATCAAGCGTATTGGCTGCGTTGATATACTTAATCTTTGTTTTATTCAGTAATGTCGTAGCTTTATTGAGTTTGATTTCCGTCACCAGGACCTGCCGTTCCGTATATTTTAGCAGGGCAAACATGCCAAGGGCAAGCACCGCTCCCAGAAAGGCAACGACAATATAAAGCATGGTATTTTGTGTATCTTCCGTTACGGAAAGCGCAATGAAAAATACCATAAATACGAATGCCAGCCCGACAATCGCGGCAAGGGCAAGGCTTCTGATACGCAGCTGGCGCGTTGTGAGTGCCGCAGCCTCCATGCGCAGACTCATGCGTTCCCCTTCAAGAATCCTCATATCCCGTTTGACGGTTTCATAATACGATTCCTGTTTTTCCAGATACTTCATACCACGCGGCAGTTCATCTTCAAACTGTTCCATGCGGTGATACGTATGGGTGGAAAGCTTATGCTCGCCAGATTTAAAAATCCGCCGGTCTAGCGTCAGATTATCTACACGGTCTGCCGTTTCCGTAATCCTTCTGCGGATATTGTCCGGTGCCGTATCAATCAGCTGGATATCCGAAAAATGTTCCGTAACGACATTGTATTCTTCCATCGCCAGTTCAATGTGTCCGGTGGCTTCTTCCATGATTTCACACTGGCTGCGGATATAGGCTTTTGTTTCTTCCTTATCGTAGTAATCCGTATTAATATTGTCCAGACGGCGCGGTGTTCTGGATACATCCGGGATATGTACGGCACTGGCATCGAATTCTTTATCTTCTTCCGAATAATTTAAAACTTCCTGAATCCGCTTTTTTTCTTCTTCTTTTTCAAGCTGTTTTAAATATTCCGTTTCTTCTTTTTCTTCTTTTGCAAGCTTCCCCGAATAATTTTCCTGTGTCCCTGCCTGATTCATCTTATCTACTACATGAATCAGGGACTTTGCCTGCACACTGTTTAACAGCTCATCATACTTTTTTTCTTCTTCTTTTGCTTTTCTGCGCTGTTCCTGGATTTTTTCTTCGGAACTGACCTTTTTATTCTTTTTCTGCGGTGCTTTTGCTTTTTTTTCATGCTTCTGATAATTTTTTTCAAATTCGCTGACAAGTTCCGTTAAATCTTCTGTCCGCGAATTATCCGCATTTTGTTCTTCCCCTGTATTCTGCTCATCGTCATAGACAAAATCATCAATGTCTTCAATGTCCTCGATATCTTCCAAATCGTAATTTTCTTTAATTGTTCCCTTGATATAATTTAATAATCCCATATTTCCTCATTTCATCCGTCTATGACGTATACCTTTTATACTGCGCTTTCCATCTGTCCATGCAGTCATCAATCGCCTTATAATACTGTGCTACTTCACCGTCGGATTTTAAGTGTTCCATTTTCTGCATCGCACGGTATTCATCGCTGTAACGTGCATTGTCTGTAAGCAGTTCCAGTTCTCTTTGCAGCACCTGTTCTTCTTCCGGTGCCTGCATATCCTGTATCTGTTCCTCACCCTCTGCCATACGGCATGCCGCAAGATAACATTTCCGGGACTTTTCATGCTGACCGATTTTATACGCTTCTTCAAAATACTTTGCCGCTTTTTCAAAGAAGAACATTCTGGCATAGGCAGTTCCCAGATTGTGATAGACCTTTGCGTAAAACAGCCCTGAAAGATTGATGTCGCGCTCTCCATTTACAATTTTATCATAATTGCTGATTGCACTATAATAGCAGCCTTTTTCAAGGAACCGGTCTGCACGCATTTTCATCCGTTCATAGACATTCTGTGTATCCAGCATCGCAAGCAGGTCCTTTACCTGTTCAATTTCTGCCGTATCATAATAATCCACATACTTTAAAATGGTCACAACCGCTTCCGCCAGCCCTGCATTTTCACACTTCAACTGCTCAAGCTTGTCTGCCAGCAACGGTTCCTTAATCTCTGTCCGGATAAACGCAATAAGTTTTTCATCTAAAAATGCATTTGTCAGAATATAGATATTGTTGTATATATAATAGCACAATTCTTCCAGTGAATAGATTTGTACCCCCGGTTCTTCCAAAACCAGCGGCTTTAATGCCCGCCCGGTCCGGCATAAAATGATTCCGCTCATATTCATTCCTCTTTCTGTGCAATTTTGTCTGTTTCCAAATTTATTTCTTCTTCCACTACAACCCCGGAACTTTTGACAAATCCGCCAAAGCCCATATCTTCTATCCGTACCACGCAATGGCTGTCACTGTCAAAACGGACTTCAAAAGCCACTCTTGTCATCCTGCCCTGGCGGAACGGTATCGCACTGATGTCAATTTCCTGTGTCCATTCATGTCCGGTGTCACATCTGTGCAAAATAACAGGAATCGTTCTCATATCTTCCAGTATCAGTTCCACACTGCGTCCGGCTTCGTACCAGTTCGTTCCCGGTCTGACCATGCGGAACCGCTTTTCCTCGCCGCGTTCTTTGATATTTAATTCAAGCCCCGTGGTAATGCGGTTTCTGCACGCCAGCAGTCTGCCGCTGCTATGACCGGCAGAAGTGTCTTCCTTTAATGCAGCATATGCAGCACCTTTTACAAACAGATTCTGTCCCGCAAATGCTTTTCTGCGCGCGCACAGCACATGGGTCAGTTCCTTGGGCAGATTTTCTGCTTCAAAACCGGCGCCCGTCAGATATACCGCAGATACGATTTTATCCTTTAATGCATCCTGCACACAGTGTATCAGTTCTTTTTCAGCCTGCGCCAGTGTTTTCCGTCTTTGCGGCACGGAACAAATCATTTCGGAGCTGTAAACGTGGCTTTCCTCCGGTATCATTTCCTGACCGCTTTTTTTTACAATCGTCATATAATGCGTATGCAGTCCGTCTTCCCTGTAATCGAGTAAAACCGCGCCGTTGACATACAGCTCTTTTTTTTGTGAAAAGGCGTAATACGCATAAGCTTCCTCATGGCTGATAAAACTCCAGTTTTCCTTTGCATACCCTGTAAGCTGTACTGCCGCCGAGAGTTTTTCTAACACCGGCTTTGAAAAATCACTGACGGTGACACAGATAGAATCCCGTTCTCCTGCCTTTCGCCCGTTTTTTGGAAGCAGCGCAAGCAGCGTACAAAGAAGTTCTTTTAAATTATCCTGATTGGCACCGGATAGCATAAATCCAAACTGATACTTCTGCCGGTTGTCCACGGAATTTACAACGCTTACCGATACCGGCTGTCTTTGCTGTTCATCATAATAGCAGATTTGGGAACTTTCCTGCCCGATATCTATTCCAACTATCAATTCAATCTCCTTCTGCCGCCTGCGCAGCTCCTTCATTCTTAAAAAGGCTGAAACATCTGTTCCACAACGTAATCCTGCACGCAGTACCCCTGCATGAGTTTTTTCATGGTTGCCATATCATGCATTTCCATGCTGACAAGCATATCATTTAAATAATCAAAACGTCCCTGCGGCTCTTTTGGTGTCACATTGTTACAAAGCAGGCTGGCATCCTGTGTTTTTTTCTTTTTCTTTCCGTCATCTTCCAGAAAATAGTACTGTATGCTTTCCCCGTAAAACAAAGAAAAGCTCTTTGCATAAACACCGCCTGCCACACAGGATAACACTTCACTTTGATATTCTTCCTTATCATCATGACGGTAGAATATCTGTACTTTGCTGTTTTCCGGTGCATAATACTCTACAGTTGTTTTGTCTGCCGCATTATACGGAAGGGAAAGTATCCCCTTATACTGCTCATAAAATGAAAAGAAAATATTTTCCGCACACAGCATATCCATCAGCTTTTGCAGTAACAGCATATGTGTAGCGCCAAGCTGTTCCTGTCCAAACTGCGTATGGTATTTTAAATATGCCATACCACACACCGGCGGCATTTTTTTATTTTCCAGCAGATATCCGCCGATACAGGTAAAGACCTGTTCGTCTGCCGTTTCATGTTTCACAAAATAACGGTACGCATTTTCTGCCAGATAAGCCATTTCAACCGCCGCATCCGGCAGCTGCTGACGGTAATACGTAAAAACTTCCGGAATTCTGCCAGATAAATTTCCTGTAAATAGCCGTTCCACCAGTATCCGCTCTGCCAGTGCCTGGCACGGCACCCTAAATCCTGCACAGGCACGCCATACTTTCATCATTTTATCGGACTTTGCCTGATAAAACTGTTCTAAATATGCCAGTACATTTTCGTCATACTTGCCCTCATCAAACACATGAATACAGCACGCCAGCAGTTTTTCATTGTATTCCTGCGGTCTTAACAAAATCATATTTCTTGCCATACGTAAAAGCTTTGCCGGTGCGGCTTCTTCAAAACCGTATTCACATACCAAATCAAAAGCATCCTCATACATGCCTTCTGCAATACACGTTTCAATCAGCAGCGCTGCATCGTGTATCTGCAATTCTTCTTTTAAAATCTTTTCATAGCGCTCTCCAAAATCTTCGCCATGATAATATTCATGATAATACTGTATCTGCCAGCTGTTTAACCGTTTTCTTGTAATCTGGTTGACATTGCCGTCTGCCATCAATGCAAGACAGACTGCACAGGCTTCTTCATCGTTTTTACGCTGTTCTAAGCTTTGTTCAAACCAGTTCAGCAGCAGATAAATGTCTTTGCTGCAGTAATCATCCAGCGCTTTTAAATATGCCGGATTATCATAAACCCTCTCGATTTCATACTGGATACTGCCTTTATGTACCTGTTTGCCTGCATCTTCAAACATCAGAATGCAGTCCCTTGTATACATCTGCACATAGGCAGTCCGTCCCACCAGCGTACAGCGCTGTCCCTTGCGCAGTTCCTTGTGCTTTACCAGCACCGACTCAATCTTGTCATTGAATACGGTAATACGGTATGTAAATAAGTATCTTGACAAGAATGGTGCCGTTTCTTCATTGACACCGACATTCTGAAACAGCCATCCATAAATCACTTCCAGATAAGGATCAATATATCCCTTTTTCATCTGCCCATAGGCAAACCGCTCTATCTGCGGTGCATACGTGTTCATGATTTCTCTGGAGCTGCTGTGATTTTTTAAAATGTCCGCATACAGATATGCCTTGCTTTTTGTACTTAAACTGCTCTCATATGTAAAGTAACGCAGTACAATCTGCGGCAGGCGTTTTAATTCTTTTTTATCTAAACTTTCTATATAAAATTCATACAGACGCGTAATGCGGAGTCCACGCAGAATTCCCTTCTCGTACAGTCCTGCGTATTCCGGTCCAACCAGCTCATTGCGGATCATATGTGTAACAAGTACGGTTAAGATTTCATCCTTGTCAAAAAAGTCGTTTAATGCTTTAAGCAGTCTTAAATACTGCATATCTGCCACTTTACCGTTTGCAATCATTTCACACACATACAAAGTCAGTTTCGTGGAAATTATGCCGTACTTACAGCCGAACTGTAAAATGTGCAGTTCAAAATCGTTTAACACACGCAAAAGCTCCGGCTGTACATTTAAAATCTGTAACGCTTCATAATACATCACAGGACTTACACAGCCATTGTGGTATGCATCCTTAATCCGTAAAAGCTTAATGCTCTTATTTGCATCTTCCGCAGCATCCAGATAAAATAAAACCCACAGAACGCGCCACGTATCATAGCCGTTTTCATAATAATCCCGGATTACCTTAACTGCCGCAAAGGTATAGGACTTATCTTTATAATACATTGCACTGACATACAGGTAATAACAGTACAATTCCACATGGCTGTCCTTATTTTCTTCAAGAAAATCCCTGACATTGTCAATCAGCCAGCCGGCTTCATCACTGCGGTTCTGCACCAGCAGAATCTGTGCCTGTGCCAGCTTGAAAAAAATATCGTCATCGCAGATACCGCGCATGCGTTCTATAATCTGTAAAGATTTGTCCTGCCATGCCCGCTTGTCTTCCCGCTTCATTCTGAAACTTAAATATTCCTGAACCAGTGCAAGCACCGCCTGCTTTTTCTCACGGTGCGTATTTTCCTGTCCGGCGCAGTCTACTTCAATTTCAACCGTATATTTCTGCGTAAAAGAACAGATTGTCATTCTGCCCCAGTTCCTGCCCGCGTGCAGCTTGTCCGCATCAATGACATATTCCAGTTCATACTTATTGCCCGTAAAATTCTCAGACGTAATGCGTGTTATCTTCGGACAGATAAACGGTACATCCGTTTCAACCGTAAGCTCCGTATACCCCCAGCCGCTCCTGGTAATCGTTATACGCTCTTTCACGCTTTCCGTAAAATCCGCAAATGTCTTTGTCTGCGGAAAAACATCTATGCCAACCGGTGATTTTTTCCGCACGGCAATTAAAAATTCTTCCATTGCTGCATAAACGTTGGCTTCACTGCCGTTTTTAGCGCCTTTTACCACATCATAAATATTGGTCTGTACCGGATCGTTTTTTAAAAATATCCGTTTAAAATCCGGCGATAAAAAAAAGCCTGCTGCCTCCTCCGGTGATGTCTGTACAAGATTGGCAAAATGAAACATACTGCCTGCTGCTCCCATGCTGGTCATGACCTTCTGCGCTTCAACCGTGTATTCATAAGATACGCTTTTTTCACCCGCACTGCTGACAATATAAAACTGTCCCTGAATCACCGTACCTTCTTTTAAATCCGCGGCATCTACCGTATAAACTATCTCTGCCGGTGTCGTGCCAAACTGGTTTTTTTCAATGCGGACACGTGCATGACTGGATAATACAATGCCGTAAGCCGGCTGTGATGCCGTAAACCGGAACGTAAACATTCCCTGTCCGCCTGCCGTGACACTGCCGGTCAGCGTATAATCCTGCACTTCTAATTCCGGTCTTTGATATGTAAATTTTCCTCTTGCTAATCGATTGATATACTCCTTCATTCGGAATCAGCCTCCGCTTTGATTTTATCTAAATGCTCTTTCATCTTTTTTTCGTAACCGATTTCTGTCATTTCATAAAAACGACTGTCTTTTAATGCATCCGGCAGATACTGCTGGCTGACATAGTGGTTCTTATAATCATGTGCATACAGATACCCTGCACCGTGACCTAGCTTAGCCGCACTCTTATAGTGGGCATCCTGCAAATGTGCCGGAATTGGAGCGGTCTTTTGTGTTTTTACCACTTCCATTGCCTTATCGACTGCCATATAAGCCGCATTGCTTTTCGGTGCGCATGCCACATACAACGCCGCCTGTGAAAGCGTAATCCGTGCTTCCGGCATACCGAGCCGCTCAACCGCCTGTGCCGCCGCCGAAGCAACTACCAATGCCTGCGGGTCTGCATTGCCCACATCTTCACTCGCACAGATTAAAATCCGCCTTGCAATAAACCGCACATCCTCCCCGGCATATAACATTCTTGCCAGATAATAGGCGGTGGCATCCGGGTCTGAGCCGCGCATACTCTTAATAAATGCTGAAATCGTATCATAGTGGTTATCACCTGTTTTATCATAGCGGATCACACGCTTCTGGATACATTCCTGTGCCGTATCCAGTGTGATATGCACTTTTCCGTCTTCTGATTTTGCCGTTGTAAGGATTCCCAGTTCCACTGCATTTAACGCACTTCTTGCATCGCCGTTTGCTACGTCTGCAAGAAATTCCAGCGCATCTTCGTCAATCTGTGCATGGAAGCTGCCCATGCCTTTTTTTTCGTCCTGTACGGCACGCACAATCAGCTTTTTAATATCTTCCTTTTCAAGCGGCTTTAATTCAAAAATAACCGAGCGGGATAAAAGAGCGCCGTTGACTTCAAAATAGGGATTTTCCGTTGTCGCTCCGATTAAAATCAGCGTCCCATCCTCCACATACGGTAACAGATAATCCTGCTGTCCTTTATTAAAACGATGAATTTCATCGACAAACAATATCGTCTTTTTACCGTACATGCCGAGATTATCTTTTGCCTTGGCAACAATGTCTTCCATATCTTTTTTCCCGGCAACGGTCGCATTAATCTGTTCAAATGCCGCACTGGTCGTATGGGCAATGACCTTTGCCAGTGTCCCGGCGGTCCGTAAAAAATAATGGAGCTTAATTTATCTGCCTGAATGGCGCGGTAGAGCAGCTTGTCCTTTCCGATAATATGCTGCTGCCCCACCACTTCATCCAGTGTCTGCGGTCTTAAACGAGATGCTAACGGCGATTCCTGCTTTATTGTATTTTCACGCATATAATCAAATAAATCCATAGTTATCCTCATTCCTTGGCAACTTGTTGCGAATGGGCGATGAGAAATCCGCGCAGGCGGTTCCTCATCTGCCATCAAGGGGATTTGTTTTTGCTCAAAAACAAATCCCTGTGTGAAAAAGCTTTGATTTAAGGCTTTTCACACTATCCCCTTTTAGTCTTTAAACTGTTCTGCCATTGCCTCTAATTCATTCTTTTTCTTTATAAAGCATTGTAATAGTCTTGGATTAAATATACCGCACTTCCCGTCCAGAATCATCTGATAAGCTGTATCATATGAAAATGACGGTTTGTAACAGCGTTTACTAATCAGCGCATCATAGACATCTGCCAGTGACACCAGCTGTGCACCAATTGGAATTTCATCTCCTGTAAGTCCTTCCGGATATCCGCCCCCATCGAATTTTTCATGATGATACCTTGCAATCTGCGAGCAGTACTGCATATATTCTTCTTCCCCTTCATCGTTAAAAATACGAAGGATAATATCATATCCTTTCGTTGTGTGGGTCTTCATAATCTCAAATTCTTCCGGTGTGAGTTTTCCCGGCTTTAGCAGAATCGTATCGGAAATTGAAATTTTTCCCACATCATGTAATGGCGATGCCTGTACAATCATATCAATATCGTTCTGGGTCAGTCCATATTCCGGGCATTCCTCTTTTGCACATTCCGCCAGGATTTTTGTAAAAAATTTCACACGCTTAATATGCGCACCGGATTCCACATCACGGAATTCTACAACATTGCCCAGAGATTCAATAATTTTTTCATTCAACCGCTGTATCTTCCGGGTCTGACGCATGGTCTTTTCTTCTAACGCATTTTTGTGTTTATATAAATCAATGATGTTATTTAAGCGGCTGCTGAAGCTGTATGTATCAATCGGACTTGTCACAATATCAATAACACCATGTGCAAATGCATTTTTATAGACATCTTCTATATATTCACCGGATAAAAAAACAACCGGAACATTATCGATATAATCCATTTTCCGCATATAATCAAGTAAATCAAAACCGTTTATCCCATTGGCATACATTTCCGTCAGCACCAGACACAGAGAATCCTTTTTTTCATCAACAATCTCGATTGCCTCCTGACTGGTATCTGCTTTAATAATTTTATATTTTCCCGTAAAGATATCTCCCACCATATGCTGGATACCATCATTTGCCATTACTACAAGAATGGATTCTGTATATGCCTCTTTATATACCGGATTGTCAGCCTGAACGGAAACACCTGTCATTCCCTTTTCTTTTGCCTGTTTTAACGCCGTTTCCGCGCTGCTGTAAAGCTGCCAGAAATCTGTGCCGAAACGTGAACTCACCGCTGTTCCCACTGTCACTTTTATCCGCACATCCGGATATCCGGTAATTGTTGTCTGCTCTGCTACCTGCATAATTTTATCCATATACTGCTGCTGCATCTTTTCTTCGTACAGTGGAATATACAGACAGAACTCATCGCCGCCGATACGGGACATCACTACATCGGAACGGAATATAGATACCATATTGGCAGCCATATTGTTGATTACCATGTCCCCCGCGGAACGTCCGTATGTATCGTTAATCCATTTTAATTCACGGATATCCATTACAATAATCGCACAGTTGCCATCATTAAACAGTGCTAAATCATGATTTACCCGTTTTTCAAAACTGCCTCGGTTATAAAGACCTGTAAGCATATCATGTTCTGATATTTCCATATAACTGCTGCTTTCTGTTTTAACCTGGGAAAGCGGCGCTGTATCGGTAACATCTGAAACAATAATCTGCGCCTGCACTTCCCCGGTCTTTTCATCTTTGTAGATTTTTCCATAACAGAAAACTACAATGATATCGCCATTCTTTTTTACCAGACGGTGTTCCTGTATATTTTCGTTCTGATTCCTGCGTATCTGCATCATCTTTTCTATATATTCAACGATATCTTCTGCCGGAATCAAATCGGTATGTTTTAATTGCTTTTCTCTGTAATCTTTTTCAGTATATCCTGTCAGTTTCTCAAAATTTTCATCTGCCGAGATGATACGGTAATCACTCATCCGTATTCTGTAAACAGAATAAATAACATCTTTTACATTACTACTCATTTATTCCTCCACAGGCTCTAGTAAACCCAATAATAAGAAATATAACATATTTTTTTCCAAATTTCACTACCCGAAAGCAGATTTGCCTATTTTTCACAAAAAAATACAGCAAAAGCATACAAATTAAGTCTATTTCATATACTGCATTAAGAAAATGAATTGCTTTTTAGCGGAAATGAGCTTCTTATGCGTAAAACTGTGCTTCTTTATCCGGCAGTCCGTCTGACTGCCCTACTTCTTTCCGTATGTTTTTTGTTAACCTCCGTTTTCCCCTGCATTACATATGCCGGAAATTCCGACAATGGTCCTGCCATTACCTCGCCCGCTGCCATCTTAATGGAAGCTTCCACCGGACAGGTGATTTATGAAAAAGATGCCGATACAGTCTTACACCCCGCAAGCATTACAAAAATCATGACATTAATTCTGATTTTTGATGCATTAAACTCCGGTAAAATCAACCTGACCGACGATGTGACCGTATCCGAATATGCCGCTTCCATGGGCGGCAGCCAGGTCTTTTTAGAACCCGGCGAAACACAGACGGTCGAAACCATGATTAAATGTATCAGTGTTGCCAGTGCCAACGATGCCTGTGTTGCCATGGCGGAACTGATTGCCGGCAGCGAGGAGGGCTTCGTTGCCAAAATGAATGAGCGTGCCAAAGGACTTGGCATGAATAACACTACTTTTATCAACTGCTGCGGACTGGATACAGACGGGCATATGTCAACTGCAAGGGATGTTGCCCTGATGAGCCGTGAACTGATTGTGCAGTATCCTCAGATTCACAATTACTCAACCATCTGGATGGATACGATTACGCACGTTACCCGCAAAGGCGAAAGTGAGTTCGGTCTGACAAACACGAATAAGCTTATTAAACAATATCAGTGGGCAACAGGCTTAAAGACCGGTTCTACCGGACTTGCCAAATGCTGTCTTTCTGCAACCGCCAATAAAGACGGTGTTGAATTAATTGCCGTTATCATGGCTGCTCCCGACAGTAAGACCCGTTTTTCAGATGCCGTAACGCTGCTGAATTACGGATATAGTGTATGCGACATTTATCACGATACTGAAATGCCGCAGCTCCCAAACCTATCCGTATCCGGTGGGCGGTGCGATACGCTTTCACTTTCCTATGCAAAAGAATTTTCGACCTTATTCTTAGAACCTGTCGATACCGCCAGCATCGAAAAACAACTGACTCTCCCTGAAACAGTCACAGCACCTGTAAACGAGGGGGACGTCATCGGCACCCTGACATACACATTGGACGAAAAGACCATCGGCACGGTCGATATCACTGCCGCACAGTCTGTTTCTTCTGCCACATACGGCGATGCACTGTTTAAAATGTTCCGGAAACTTACCGGTGCCGCGTGATTTAGAAATACAGCATAACCGTACAGGATAAAAAAACGATAAAACAGCATACAATAAGCCGCAAAAAACGGAATCCCCGGTATCTGAAACTTAAATCTGTTTCAGATACTGTTGATTCCGTCCTTTTTTACTTTGCACCCGCACCGGCAGATTATCGTCTTTCTGCCCGGTACTGTTGCATTAAATACTTTACCGTTTTACTGATATTTTGTTCCAAGCCAGAAACGGCTGACATCGCCAACCTTCTCAAGCCCATTCCCTTTTTTTGCACAGGAATAAAGCTGTCCGTCGGCATCGTAAAAATACAGCCTGTTTTTATACAGCAGTGTATATGCCGTGTCTGTCTGTTCCGTCTGCTCACACATTTTTACAGGACTGCCCTTTACCGATGCACAATAATACTGCACACCGTCTTTGATATAAGTAATACCGTTCTGTGTATTGTCCACACTGCTGAGTGTTCCTGCCGTGACGCCGGATGTAATCCCGCTTTTCTTTCCTTTTTCACTGTAACAGAGTGTACCGTCTGCATTAATGTACACCAGTATATTATCCGCCGGAAGATACTCATAATCTGCCTGCAGCAGTGTATCAACCTGCACACGTTCTTTAATACCGTCTTGTGACAATTCCGCATAGGTAATTTTATTCGGCGCTAAAAGATACAGATACCCTGCCTTTTCCTCATAAATGATTTCTACGGAAGATGACAGTTCCTGCATCATATACTTTGTCTTTTGTTCTGAAATGTTGTAGTAGTACCACTCACCGTCGTCACTGAAAATCAGCGCATGGGCATTCTTTGAAGTATTTACCGTATCTGCCTTTGCCGTAAAAAAGTTATCTGCCTTCGCACTTTCTGCATACACGCTTCTGACACTGTCAGATAATTCATTTTCTTTTTTATTCTCATCATAATCATACAGATACAATACATTATTCTTGTTGTAGCAGACAATTTTTTCTTCTGCCGCATACACAAAATATTCCTTTAACTGCCCTTCTATGAGTGTAAGCTTTCCGGACGCATCGTATACATATAACTGCATAGCTCCGAGTCCGCCTTCCTCATTGACAACCTCGACATCGGAATAAATAACTTTTCCTTTATTCGTAATATAACCGATATCTTTATCATAGGCATTTTTAGACACCTGTACCGCATCCTGTCCATCTTTCCATGTATACAGCGCATACTGCGCACTGCCCTCATCATAGACGGTTGCCGCAAAATATTCCCCGTTGTCGCTTGCAAGCGTATTTGTCACCGCATCGGCATCAATCTGCTGTGGAAACTGCGGCGTGTAAAATGTACGGTTATCGACTGCAAAAACCGCCTGCTTATTTTCACACACATAATTATTTTCCAGCCCTGCAACATTGTAAATCTTTGCACCGGAACTCATATAAAGCACATAATTTTTACGGGAAGCAAGCTTGTAAATGCCAAATCCGCCGCCTGCCAGTACACATACAACCAGCACTGCCGCGATAATCCGTTTCCGGTATCTGCTAAAAAAGCCTTTTCGTTTCTTTAGCTCCTCTGCGGCACTGCCTGCTGCTTCTTTTCCGGTATCATACACCTTTTTCATCATACCCAGATAATCGATTTCCTCATACTCCGGCTGTTCCTGTGGCTTCTTTTTTACTGCTCTACGGTCATCGGCGTTTTCCTCTTCCGGTTCTTTCTGCGGCTTGTCTGTGTGAGAAGAAGCAGACTCTTTTTCAGCCTGCTTCTTTTCATACGCCTCTTTTCTCCTCAGATAATCTGCATTATTGACGATAATCTCTGGTCCCGGTTCACAATTCGGGCAGGCACTGCCCTCATACTCCTGACCACATTTCGGACATTTCATGGCGATTCCTCTCACATATTAAAATGTAAATTTGTCTGCGAAATATGCCTTTAAATCAGCAATCTTTACACGTTCCTGTTCCATTGTATCTCTGTCACGTACCGTTACGGCATTATCTTCTTCTGAATCAAAGTCGTATGTAATGCAGAACGGTGTACCGATTTCATCCTGTCTTCTGTATCTCTTACCAATATTTCCTCTGTCATCGAATTCACAGTTATAAGTCTTTGAAAGTTCAGCAAACACCTTTTCTGCGCCTTCATTTAACTTCTTAGACAGCGGAAGCACACCGATTTTAACCGGTGCCAGTGCCGGATGGAAATGAAGCACGGTTCTTACGTCACCGCCTTCTAATTCTTCCTCATCATATGCAGAACACAGGAATGCAAGTGTTACACGGTCTGCCCCCAGTGAAGGCTCGATAACGTATGGAATGTACTTTTCCTTTGCTTCATCATCAAAATAAGACATATCTTCACCGGATACGGTCTGATGCTGTGTCAAATCGTAATCTGTTCTGTCGGCAATACCCCAGAGCTCGCCCCAGCCGAATGGGAATAAGAATTCAATATCCGTTGTTCCCTTGCTGTAGAAGCATAATTCTTCCGGAGAATGATCTCTTGCACGCATTTCATCTTCCTTGATTCCCAGCTTCTGTAACCAGTCGATGCAGTACTGTCTCCAATATGTAAACCACTCCAAGTCTGTTCCCGGCTTGCAGAAGAATTCAAGTTCCATCTGTTCAAATTCTCTGGTACGGAATGTGAAGTTACCCGGTGTAATTTCATTTCTGAAAGACTTACCAATCTGACCGATACCAAACGGTACTTTCTTTCTGGATGTTCTCTGTACATTTTTAAAGTTGACGAAAATACCCTGTGCTGTTTCCGGTCTTAAATAAACGGTATTCTTTGCATCTTCCGTAACACCCTGGAATGTCTTAAACATCAGGTTAAACTGTCTGATTTCTGTAAAGTTGTGCTTTCCGCAGGTCGGACAGTTGATTTCGTGTTCGTCAATGAAATTCTTCATCTGTTCCTGTGTCCAGCCGTCTACAGAACCGCCTAAATCAAACTTATTCTCATCTGCCCAGTCTTCAATCAGCTTATCGGCACGGAATCTTTCATGACATTCCTTACAATCCATTAACGGATCAGAGAATCCGCCAAGGTGCCCTGAAGCAACCCATGTCTGAGGGTTCATTAAAATTGCACAGTCCACGCCGACATTGTACGGACTTTCCTGAACGAACTTCTGCCACCATGCTTTTTTCACATTATTCTTTAATTCTACACCCAGATTGCCGTAGTCCCATGTATTAGCAAGTCCACCGTAAATTTCTGAACCCGGATACACAAATCCTCTTGCCTTTGCTAAGGCTACAATCTTTTCCATTGTCTTTTCCATTTCTAATCTCCATTCCTCCGCACCTGCGGCTCATTCTTCTCTATCCTTTTTCTTTTATGCGCTTACACTCCGCATAAACATGCAACAATTTTATACTATTTTTATCATTCTGACAAGACCATATTCTTCTTCTGAGCGGCTTTCTTACAAAGCCGCGATTACTATATATGGATATTTGTGCTATTCACAGCGCAAATATCCGTGTCAACAATCTTTGATTTAAGGATTGTTCACACTAGTCTTCCCACGGGCGGATTCTGTATGCCGCGCCGATTTCATCGCAAATCTTTTGACACTGTGCTTCCTGTTCGTGACTGATGGTCGTATCTACGGTTGTCATGACAACATACGGTACGTATTTTGTACACGCTTTTGCAAATGAAAGCATCGCATCAAAGGATTCTTCCCCGAATTTACTTCTGACGAGCTTTAAATACTCCTCTTTTTCCGGATGGTTTAAGCTGACGGATACCGTGTCTACAAGTCCCTTTAATTCCGGTGCGATGTCACGTCCGTTAATCAGACTGCCTGCACCGTTGGTATTGATACGGATAGGCTTGTTATATTTTTCTTTGACAAATGCCGCAATCTCTTTTAACGCATCAAAACGCTCTGTCGGCTCACCAAAGCCACAAAACACCACTTCGTTGTACTGTGTCATATCAAACTTTTCAAATTCTTTTTTTACTTCTTCCACAGACGGCTCTCTTTCCAGCCACAGTCTGTCGGATTCTCCGATTCTGTCCATCGTCTGCCTCAGACAGAACGTACAGGCATACGGACATTTATTTGTCAGATTGACGTACAGATTATTATGTACCTTATAAAGAATTTCCATCGTATAATCTCCTTTTCCATATCTTTATTTTAAGGTAGTGAGCAGTTCCTCAAAGCAGACACCGTCTGTCAGCGGAATGTCCATTTCCATAGATTTCAAAATACATTTTTTAATAAATGCGGATGCTTTTTTCACCGAATCGTGGAAATCCACACCGTTGACCGCATCTGCCGCAATAATGGCACTGAAAATATCACCCGTGCCGGAACGGGACATCCCTGCCTTTTCGGTCTTGATAAAATAGCCCTCCTGCCCCATTTCATAACAGAAATTCGCCACATATTTCCCCTGCTGGATACCTGTGATAACAATTTTTTCCGGTCCTTTTTCCGCTAAAAGCTCTGCCATATGGGTCAGCTCTTTTTTGGTCCAGCTTTCATGATATGCCATTCCGGAAAGGATACAGCCTTCTGTCAGATTCGGTGTTAAAATATCCGCATGTGTCACCAGCTTTTTCATTTCCTCACAGGTTTCCTGCGTATAGGTCGGATACATTTTTCCGTAATCGCCCATCACCGGATCGATAATGGTAATGTTGTCTTTTGTCTGAAACAGTGACAGAAAATGCTCCACAATCCGTATCTGGCGTGCCGAGCCTAAAAAGCCCGTGCAGATGCCGTTAAACTGCAATCCCAGTTTCACCCACTCCTGCATATAGTCTTCCATTTTATCTGTATAATCATCAAAAAAGAAGCTTTCAAAACCCGTGTGATTGGAAAAAATCGACGTTGGCAGTGGACAGCACTGAACCTTCATTGCCGAAATGACCGGCAGCTCCACAGCAATTGAACAACGCCCAAACCCGGACATATCGTTGATAACCGCTATTTTCTTCTGATGATTGTGTGACATATCTGACATATCCTTTATCCTCTTTTTATTCTTATTTCTGTACGGCTCTGCCGCAGTCCGTCATTTTACAGGCACATATCCGAAATGCGGAGCACGAACATATGTCCGTGTCCTGTATCCCGGCTTACTTTACCCCGGCAGCATGGCTTCGGATTTCATCTGCTTATCCAAATGCTTTGCACAGATACGCTTTAAAACCATTTTCAATTCCGTGAGTACATTTTCACTGACTGTAAACGTATACAGCTTTTCAAGCGGTGCCGTGACAATATACTGGAGCGTGTATACGGTAGATTCTTCTAACTGTATGCCGTCCGGCGCCTGTCCGTGACACGCATGGCAGTAAATGCCGTCCGCCGTCATCGAATACGTATCTAAGTCCTGTGTACCGCCGCAATTCTTACATGCAAACACTTCCGGACACTCGCCGTTTAAGGCAATCATTCTTAATTCAAAAATACATTTTACCAGTGTATCCGGAATCTTTTTGTTTGCCAGCGCCTTTAACGAAACATATAGGAGATTGAGCATATCTGCCGCATCAAGATTTTCCCTGCCGTAATAATCCGCAATCTCTGCAAAATAACAGGCATAGCAGACCGCATCCAGATCCGAAATAACCGCCTCAAAGTAATGTGTAATGGTCGCCTGCCGTATCGTATAGGAAGTTCTCCCTTCATAGACCTGAAACGTTCCGAATACAAAGGCACGGGTAATTCCCACCAGCGGACTGTTTGGTTTTCTTGCACCCTTGGCAAAAGCGGAAATCTTTCCGCGCTCTTTGGTCAGCAGCACC
>OBAS01000764.1_pt1 | contig 22849 bp, 34 predicted proteins | sample 1517591 | NCBI WGS metagenome assembly OBAS01 (sample SAMN04571700, study PRJEB22368) | human gut metagenome | biome: human gut; material: stool | host: Homo sapiens | place: Luxembourg | collected 2012-10-05
TACAGTTTTGCCTTCATCCATGAGTTCTTTTACGATTTTCTTCATAGGTTCCAACAAATGCGTACCTCTTGCCCTGTTATGAGTAACGGTACCGTAAATATCTTCTGAATGCTCTTTATGCTCCACAATAACTATAGGAACCTTGCCATCCAGTTTTGAAAGCAAAGGCTCCATTCCTGCAACTGTCCATCTATGAAAGCCATCAATGATCGTCATATCCGGTCGGACTACTATCGGAAGTGTCCATCCGTTCGTAAGAATAGACTGAATAAGCAGTTTTAAGTTCTCTTTCGAAACTTTGTTCGGGTTATAGTCATTCGGCTTTAATAAATTTCTGTCCACCCAACGCAACGTGGACAGCGGCGCTGTTAACTTACTATCCATGTTTTCTCTCCTTCTTTGCGTTATTGATATACCGTCCATATATTCTCTGATACAGTGCCCTGAACGTCCGCATCTTAGGATCACCAGATATCAGACCCTCGTAAATATGTTTGCAGTCCTCCGGTGTTGCAATAGCAGATACTGCAATAAAGAAATTACGGTATCTCTCTGCTACATGCCGTTTATGCGGAGTATCAAAAATTTCCATATGATCAAACAGATTTATCAATTCCTGTTTGTAATCTTTCTGCTCCTGTCCCTGTTCAGATTCTTTCCGCTTTCTGGAACTTCTGCCAAACATCTCGCTATCCCAGTACAGGGCGGCCAGATATGCGTTCGGCTCTCTCCGAATGACCCTCTCCATAAGATCTGGATAATACTCATTCATCTTCACAAGGCTTCTGGCTGTATCAACAGAAAAAAACTGCGATACCCGCATCTGACGTTTACTGGATCCTGACTGCCAGAGAAACAGATATATCTCCGGGATATCTACATAGTTCCTCAGTAAGAAAAGCCATACATCATTATCAGTCCAGTCGTAGATTGGAAATACCTGCTTCTTGGATGTCATTCTGTTTCCGGCTTTTGTCATAGACGCAATATTCTGAAGACGCTGCACGGATTCCGCTGTACGGATTCCGACCATCGTAATACCTGATACAGTAGTTCGTGGCAGGAAATCCTGATAAGCATCAATCCTCGGTCTTAACAGTTTATGACTCCTTATTGCAAAAGAAGGAGGCTGTCGTACCCACACATCCTGCTTTGTTGAATCCCAGCAAATAAATGTCTCGTCATTCGACAGCTCGTTAAAGCAATTGTAATGTTTTACTTCTACACAATACCATTCAAATTTAGCTCCCATCATCATAAAGATTCTGCGCCATTTCTTTGTCATTTCTTCCATCTATGAATTGCACGGTAAGCTGTTTCATGTTAATCTCGCCACGGTTGGCTAGGTTTACCATTAACTGTGCCAAGCACAAGCTGTCCTTTCCCCCACTGAAAGAAAAGAACACTGGCAGACCATTTCCAAATACATTTTTTATTCGGATTTCCGCAGCCTTCACAACATCAATGTTTGATTCGCAGCGTTTTACAGCCATATTCTCTCACCGCATTTAGGGCAGACAACAAACCTTCTGGTCTCTGTGATCTCTGGTTCGGTTTCAGTGGCATTCTGCTCTTCTGCTGGCTGTTCGTTCTGCGGGTTCGGCTTTTCCGGGCTGCTCTCTCCATTATCAGCTGATTGTGTATCCACTGCGGCTTTCTGTTCTCTCTTTTCATTTGCTTCTTTAATCTTCTGGATTTCGGAATCATCTAAAGTTCCATACTCAGAGAGTTTTTCGGTAACTTCATCCGCATCAGCGACCATCTGCTGTAAAATTTCTTCATCATATCCAGGGATATCCAGATCCCCCTGCAGTTCCTCAAGGAACTCATTCAGGGTTTCCAGATTGTCGATTCCAAGAGCATAGGTCTTATTATCAGCTATCATGAGTTTCTTTTTATCGTTCTCAGAAAGCCCTGCTTTTACATATACAGTTGCTTCCTGATAGCCAAGACTCACCATAGCTTCATACAAACCGTTACCAATCAGAATGATATTGTTTTCATCAATGACCAGCGCTCGTGTCTGACCAAACTTTTCAAGTGATCTCTTCAGTTCCCTGATCTGCTGTTCTGAATGAATCCTGACATTTTTCTCAGGATGCTTCAGAACACTCAATTTTTTGATTGTTACTTTCATCTTGCTTGTCCTCCATTTCTGAAGGGCAATGGCTTCCGGCTGCAACCGGCTATTTGATAGCTTTTAAAAATTCTCTGGCTCCATCGAAATGCTGTGCTGCATTTTCAACTATGGTCTTATCAATGTCGTAAACTTCTTTCCAACCTTGCTGTTCTGTCTCCATGTACTGTCTGGCAGGCCATGGATGTGTACCGCATAAATATCCTTTCTCCCAGTCATATATGGGCGGGAGTTTCACATCATAATAGTGAATATACGCAAGGACATCTTCGTGTCTCCACTCTGCGAGAGGGCTGTATCTGGTGATTCCGGCTGAATTAGTGTAGATATTATCTTTTCCAACATAATTGCCGTCTGCCTTTCTGCGTCCGAGCAGGAGTATATCCAGCTGATGTTCTTTATAGTATCGCGCCTGTCCTCTATGCTGTACAATGTGAAACCACTGCGCTGCCTTATTGCTTTTATCCGGAAATAACATATCCTGATGCTTTTTCAGCCATTCCATGTCCTGTCCGGTATTGATAATCTCAAGGTTAGAAGGTTTATTCTGCTCTATCCATGCAATAAATGCCGGATATTCCAGATTGCATCTCACAAGGACGCTCTGATCGATGCCAGCTTTCTCGCATATCTCTCCAAGTACCAGGGAGTCTTTTCCCGCACTCCATGCATAGGCTGCCTTTTTCCCCTTGCATTTCTCTTTGATGTCTTTCACTGTCTTTTTCACAAGGGAATCCAGTTCTTTCTTTGACACCGTCTCTTCAATGTGATCAAGCGCATTCTTCCAGTCTTCATTATTTCGAACGGATTGTTTTCTACCGAGCATAGCGTCTCTCCTTTCCGGAAGCGGCCAAGGCAATAATTCCGCTCAACAGGACTGTAAGCAAGCTTCCCAGTGTTTTATATGGTCCACTATTCAAAACGCTGCCGTAGGCAAATACAGGAAGCCCTACAGCCAGTGCAGCAACCACACCTGTGATAATCCCTTTTGCATTCAGTCTTACCCCTTTCAGTGTCATGACTGTTGGAAGTAATGTTGACGCCCTCAGTGTGCCATAGAACAAAAACAGATGTGTCACTGTAATTCCCGGGATATTTGCAATCAGAATGCCAGCGATCAGAAGCACTGCCATTGCAGCTCTGGTCTTCCTGATGTCTTTTCCTCCTGCAATATCTGTCGTAAGCGAAGATACTGCGCACAGGTTGCTATCCACTGTAGACAGCAAGCCGGAAACAATCATGAAAAGGAACGGCAATACTGCCCAGGACGGGAAAAAGTGGCGGATCAATTCAAAATTGATGATTCCAAGGTTCTGTGCCTGATATCCTGCACCGGCTCCCATAAATCCAAGAATTCCCATTGACAGCGGAACCACCGCAAAAAGAACTGCTCCAAGAAGAAACGCTCTTCCCAGCTTCTCTTTTTTTACTGCAAACGCTCTCTGCCAGAAGCTCTGATCTCCAAACGGCCCGGATAAAAGTCCAATCGTTGTCGGAAGCCCAAAGGCTAAGAAAATCTCTACTCCTTTTCCAGAGAATAGTGTTGTGTAGTCTCCTGATATACCGCTCAGTCCCTGTATAATGCCCTGTGTTCCTGTATTTCTTACTCCGAATGTTACAAATAGGCTACATGCAACAAGCATGAATATCATTTGAATAGCATCTGTAAGCATAGATGCTTTGATTCCGGAGAACAGGGAATATGAAATTGCTATGCAAGCAAGCAGAATAGTCATGGCTTTGAACGAAATTCCTGTTACTGCACTAAGGATCTGACTTCCTGCAAGAAGCTGAACTCCCGTTGACAGAACAGACAGCCCGATCAGCTGAAAGAGGTAAACTCTTTTCACTCCATCGGATTTGTATTTTTCTTTCATGTAACCAGACAGTGTCATTCCTTCCGGCATTTCCTTCCGGATTCTCTTTGCAAAAGGAATAAATATCACCAAGCATAAAGCATTTGGCACTAAGAACCAGAAAAGCCCAATCCATCCGGCCGAATATGTTTTTTCTGTTGAAACAAACAAAGCCGGCGCCCAGATCCACGTCGCCGCAATACTCAGTGCGGACAGGATCCAGTTCTCAGACCGGCTTCCAACACAAAAATTTACTACATTTTTCTCTTTTTTAGTCATGGTCACTGTCGCCAGTATCATGATCGCTGCGTAGACAAACAGCATAATTATTCCATTCATGTATGATCTCCTTTATTTTTCTAAAGGAGCATTTTACCTTTACATTTATATCCCTCCCGTCCAAAGGTTTACATTAAAAAAGCCACCAGATTTCACTCTGATGGCTCATGGCTCATGATAAAATTTTACCCGATTATCATACACCATTTTCGTTATTAAGTCAATGTTAAGTTAACGCTTTTCGATATTTTCTATTTTTCAAAAAAATTTCAGTCCGTCAATCCCGAAAAACAGCGAAGATAAGCGCTCTTTCGCAATTTTGAGATCCTCGTAAATAGTGACTTTACTAACGGAAAATTTTTTTGAAATTTCCGTAATATTCATTGACTGCTTTGATATGTACAATAACTTGATTACTTTGTATCTTCTCTTGTCTTTCTCTGAAAGCTTGCTACAATAAATTCTGTATACGTCCAGCATTTTATCAATATGCTGTACCATTAAAGCCGTTCTCTTTGCCGACGCCTTGATAGATTCCACGATCACCTTGTCGTCTTTCATCTCCATAATGTCTTCCAGTATTTCTGTGACCTCTTCTCTTTTTGAATCCCTCGATTCATATACAGCATTTTCACAGGATGCCTTGAGAGTCCTGTAGTTTCTGAGGAGCAATTCTGTATTGTGAAGTCTTCGGTCTATTCTTTCTTTTTCAGCCCGGCGCTGAGCCACCAGCATTGTATCGCTCGCAACCTGTGCTCCTGCCACTGCTGCCTGCTGAATCATTTCTTCAACATCTTTTTTGCTCATAACAACGAATTGTTTTTCTGTATCCATGCTCCACCTCACACATATTTCTTTCCAGTCTCAGGATCCTCGAATTTGATTCTGTCACAGAGTTTGAATCCAAAACCTCTGGCAAGTCTCTTTACCATCTTCACAAACAATTCTGCGTCCTCATCCTTTTTGCTTCTACTTGCCCTGTACACCAATGTTCGGGTTCTATCCGCTGCGCAGATTGCATCATGTGCTGTTCTGTCCTTACATCCGCTTGCATTATATAAACTTTTATCCATATCAATTCTCCTTTATATATTTAAGCATGTACTCCTCTTTATACCGTTTCCATTGTTGATCTGTCATTCCCGGAGCGTAGAAATTTCGCACTGTATCAAGCGCTTCCATCATCCCACATTTGGGACATATCATTGTTTTATTGTCTTTTCTTGATAATGCCGGGCGAGAACTATACTCTTTCCCACATTCAGGACATATCCTTTTCTCCTCCATCTTTTAAATCTCCCAAGAAATCTTCTATAGTCATTTGACCAGGTATTTTGTGTTTTTCCCAGTCTTCCGGATGTGGATAATAATGTGTAGTCAAACCATTCCAACATTCCGGACCATATCCCCTTTCAATGCTCTCCGGATCCGTCAGTTTCCTTCCACATTTCTGACATTTGCTGTACATACGAATCCTCCATCTTTCCGCCAAGTAATGTAAACAGCCATTCTCTCTGGCTCTGCAGATATTCCATCTTCCACTGAAGAATCATCTGGTCAATCACCTGATCTTCCATCGCCTGATACTTTTTAGTCATCGCTATCTGTTCTTCATTCTCTCTGATAGCTTTTTCGATATCAATATGAATTCTTGCATACTCTTTCAAAGGGGCTTCTTTGGCCTTTTTAGAGGCTATAATAGCCCACAAGAACCATACGATCATGCAACTAAAGATTCCACATATATAAAATATAAGTTCTTTCATTTTTCACATCCTTTCGTCTAAAACTCTGAGAGCTTCATGCAATTGTGCCTCTTCAATAAATTTTTCCATCGCCACCTGGCATTCTTCTATCGTTCCAATTTCCCGATATTTCTTTAATTCTTTCTCCTGTTCTGTATACTCGTTCATAATTCGCTGAATTACACAATTCTGACATTGATCATCGCAATCCGCTCCGCAAGGTAAATCGACATGATCTATCTCGATGTTTCCCGTTTCAAAGTTTCTGGAAAAGCTACAACACTCTTCTGGAACATAATTTCCATCTTCATCTTTAATCATTTTTACTGTCATTTGCTTTTCTATTTCCTTTCTTTGGTTGCTGCCTTTTCAACCTGTTTCAAATACTTTATCTGTCTTTGTATATACGGATCATCCTCTTTACCACCCGTTGCAAGCCAATCAGAAATTCTTTTATCAACATCCTGTAAAACTGACAGAGGAATTAAATCAGTATGAATACTTCCTATATTTTCCAAAAACATCAGTCTTCACCTCTTTTCCATCATACCAGCTTCTTCTCAGCTGCTTCACGGGTGAGGAATATATTTTTCCCAATCATTGACAATAAGATTGAGAAAGTTTTCTCACACTCTATGTAATCACTTTCTGGTCCGGTCTCATCATTAATCCATTCATATAACCGCTTCACCTTAACCGCAATCTTTACCCAGTTTCTTTGTGCAAACCGAAATGAAACAACTCGGCCTTGAAAATATGAGGGAATCTTATTGCATATGTCTTCATAACATTCCATATTCTCTATTGGAAGTGTTGTGCTATCTACATAAACAATATCTCCAACCTTACACGGTAATCTCACAAGCAAGCCCTGTTCTTCTAAATCTTCGTAATCGCAGAGTTTTCGTACTGTCGAAATATAATCGTGCTGTTTAACCCAGACATCTGATTCTCCATCTGGTGTAATATCATATCTTTCTGTTAATCTCTCCATCTGCTTCGCCTCCTGTAATCTCATCAATACAACCATTCCAACCTGCTTTTATGCTGTTCCAGTGATCTGTTGGAGCTACTCCGGTCATTTTCTCCGGCAATGACTTCAATGGACATCCATGCATCAAATCGTCGAACGAATCTGCGTTAAAATTTGCACTTGCATCCTGCATCACGCACTCATCCGAGCCATTAAGGAGGGGACACTGTGCGCATGATTCTGGTGTATCTATCACTAACACTGATTTACTCATCTGATTCCTCCTGCAATAATTCTGGATTGTCAAAAATGCTTCCAACTACTTCCATTTCGCACCTGTCGATATAATCTTTGGTCAGTGGCATTGAATAGCAGAATGGTTCACATCTGCTGATTGCATCTGTCGGAATAATCTCATAATGCCATCCGACAACTTTATCTACCATGGACCCGGTTTCAATATTTCTTACACCAAATTCTCCAAATACCGTTTTTACAAGGTCTTCTGAATTTCCATGACACATCAAAATATCATTCTCCCAGATTTTCTTGCCGTTCTTATCTGTTAATCCTGTGTACTCGCATATTGTATCCGGATCAACTTCGTCAAATTCATCCGCCATAACGGTCCATTTGCCTATTACCAATTTCCCTATGAATATTCGCTTTTCTCCCGGCATTCCACCATCTATCAGGTATCCCTCTATCCATTCACCGTTATCTTTTTTCTTTCCCTTAAAAAGAATTTCTCTCATTAACTCCACCATCCTCTACTTGTCCTGATTCTTCTAACCAATTTTCAACACATGGTAGGCAGATATAGCAACTGCGCCAACCTTGTCCTTCTACTATTGCTTTTTGATTCAACATTCTTTTGCCTTTAGGTACCTGTTTTTCACATACGCAGCATAAATGAGAAACCCTTATTTTTACGATTTTTTTCTGTCAGATTTGATTCCGAACCATCCATATCCCCTGCGAATATCTGACTATCAATATACATTTCTTCTGGATATTTCATTCAATCCACCGCCTCTCACGATTTCAATGGCTCTTCTCAATCCCATTTTGTTTCCCGCAATATCTTCCATAATTTTTCTACTTCCGGAGATCTCCACGCAACCATGCAGTATGTATGTGCGTCTTCTGAGTAATGATAATGGTTTCTCTCCAGGTGTTCTCGGGCCTCTTTCTCTGTAAGAAACATCGTGTTTGGGTACATAAATGGTCTGATTGAAATACCAATTATCATGGTATCATCATGTCCATTGTTGGCAAGAAATTCATTCACTTCCTGCGTTGACAAATCCTCATACACTTCTTCTCCATCCTCCATATACGTCAACTCGAAATCCTGTGTATACCCTGTTTCAATTCTACAGTTTTCCCTATCGATATTGTTGTCTGGCAAGATGTTATCATTGAGATACTTCACCGTTTCTTCCGTTGTACTTGTAACTGTGCTTCCATCTACTTGCAAGCACAGCTCGTCCGGATCCTCATTATTGATCGCTCTCTCACTGCCTTTAATAACCCAGAAGCGAGGATCCGCTGTTCCTGTTGTGTCCTGAGTATTCATCTCAAGCTGTAATCTTTTCAGAAATTCTACATCTTCCTGATTAAGTTCTCTTTTCTTCGTTGTATCTTCATGATACTGCAATGTTTTATGAAATATTGCCATCTTAATTCCTCCTCTCAATGCCCGCTCCGCAGCATGCAGAACAGTAATTCTGTCATAGACTTCGTTCTTATCCCCTGCCTACAAGGCAATACAATTTCCAACTTCCAGTTTCTATCCTCGCTTAATAGTGTAGGATCATTGAATTCTTCCATTGCTTCTCTCCAAAACGGAATAGCAACCATAATGCCGTAATAAGTTGATGAATCTGGGTGCTTTTCACTCATGTAATTAGCAAATTTGCCACTCCGGAAATCTGGCAGAATGTCTTTGTAACACGCCATCGTAGTTACAATGTAATTCTTTTCCCCGAAGAAATTCAAACCATTACCGCTATAAACATCCTCTTTGCAGCTCTTGATTTCATAGCAGGTGAATATGCCTTTTTCTATTCCTGACACAGAGTATTGATTCGCCGGAGAAAATTCCATGTAGTCCACCCGCCTTGCCTTCGGGGTCCATGGATCAATACTAACCTCGCTGGCCCAGTGCGAGCCAGCCCTTCCGAGGCGAGTATCTGTAAGTAATTTTCCGAGGAATTTGGTTGTTTCAGTTCTTGTCATTTTCTACCTCATATTGGTTTTTTACCTTAATTGTTTCTTACTATTCAGGTTTTGTGGTGTCGTTTTCTACCCACATGCGAAGTTCTTTTGCTCCTGGATTATTCTCCTCGATACCATCTGCCAAGTTGCGCAGGACCATAGAAATAATTCCGGCGTCTGCAGTTGCATATGGTGTAATAGCTTTAATGATATTTTTACTGTAATAGTTCAAGCCTTCACTAAGCATTTCTGCCCCTTCTTTGTTTTTTCCTTCTTGGACCATTTTTTTGGCTCTAAGGAAATAACTCTGCATACGTTTCTCTTTAATCTCTCTCATTTCTTTACCACCTTTATCCTTTTTCTTAAATACTCAGCATGTTGATTTGTTACAATATAATTCTTGCACTTCTGTTTCCACATATCCTTGCTTCTTGTGTCTCCGTCATACCATCTGCAACACTCGCAGGCATCGCAAAATATCTTTGCTTCGCCTGCTGTTTTGTCTTCACTGTATAGGTTATTCGCACAATGGTTACAAATACAACCGCCGCAGGGGAATGCATATTCATGCCGTTTCATGAATCTTCCCTTTCAAATAGTCTTCTATACTCATTTGCCCCATTTGTTCCCACGTTTCAGTTTCAATTTTGCATTCTAATAATGCATCTTGATATCTAACTCCATTGTTTTCAAGATTCATACAGATTTTCCAATGTTTCGGATGTGTTTTCGCCATTCTTTGAAATCTGTTCGGGCATTCCTCCATATGTGCTCCGAATGCGCAGAACATGCAACCAGTTCTCTGTTCTCCTGTAGTGTAATATAATCCGCTTGATGATTTCCGTATATCTCCATAGATTGAACATATTTCCACATCATTTTCCACAATGTATCTGAGAACGTCCTGTCTGTTCCATGGTCCAAGTGGCTGGCTTTTAATCATTTTTCCGTCATACACATTACAACCAGTATGAGCATATAAACGTGCGCGCATAAAGCCTTCATCCTGTGTTGTACCTACGTATGGAACGCGTCCTGTTTCTTTGCCGTATTTTGAAAACGGATTCTTTTTCATGATGTCACAACATTTCTCACTGGTATCAAATTTAGTATCCAGAAGGTAATGCCATTTCTTTGCAAGGACCCCAAACTTTCCACGTTCATCTCCATTCAAAAGATAGTTGCGGTATCTATCACAAAGATTTCCGTGTCTGAGTTTTCTAATTTTTGCAGCATTTTCTTTTGAGGTAATAGGAAATCCATAAGTTTCGACAACCCATTTGAATGTGGCTCGACTACCATCTTTCCTCTGCGGATAAATTTCCAAGAACTCTCCGTTGGCTTTTCTGGCAAATCTCACAATCTCTGGAAATTCCAAGCCAGTATTTGAGAACACTGCTGGCACTTCTTTCCCGACCGTTTTGCGGATCATATGGAGCAGAGCTGTACTATCAAGCCCTCCCGAATAACTCAGATATACTTGTCCGTTCCAGTTATCATACCATTCACGAATTCTCGTTTCAGCAAGTTTGGTTTTTATCTCATACGGAAGAAATTTTCTTTGAGAAAACTGCCATTCATTCAATTTCAAATCATCTTCTTTTATGAACATATCTCCATTTTCTCCTTGCTTCCACTCTTTTCATCCGGTGAAGTTCGTTCTCCAAAACATTCATCTGCCTCTGGATATCATCAACATCAACCAGTAAATAGAAATCCGGTTGAACCAACCGAGTCGGCCCCACATTCAGATTCATCTCCTTGTGAAGTTCCTTGCATTTATTTTCATTTCCATGAACTGCTTTATATACTTTCATTTTCCGCACCTCCTAAGAAATTCTTTCCGAACACTGTCATATTCTGTTAACAGATTAATATCTTTCTTCCAGCTCAACGGACGGTCTGTAATTTCTACATAATATTCTTTCTGGATCAAAAGCCCATAACTTGCAGAAGAATAAACATCTTGTCTGTTGCATCCGATCCGTTCTGCTATGTCGGATGCAGTGATGGAATACTCCATCACCGTTCCGTCCTTTCTGCATAAATTATATAAATTTGCCATTTTTTCTTCTCTCAACTAAATTTCCATGAGTCTATGCCATGTAAATTATGGCTTTTCCTTGTCAATGTAACACTATCCTCGAAATGCTCTCTGCAGCTTTTCTTTACAGCTCTTCTCATCCCTTTCGAAGTCTGACGTTTTGCCCGTCTTTTAAAACCAGGTCCAACAAGATGGTTCTTATGATACATTCCCATGAATATCTCCTTTCAGCTGTGTGTGGCGTAGAAGTTCTCCATTGCCCATCTATTCCCGGTAGCAGCCACCTGTGCTCTGGTTCTTTCATATGGAGTAAGTGGTTTCCCAGAAATTCTTTTGGATCTGGTTTTCGGAAGGAATCCTTTCCGACGAAGCTCTTCCAGTTCTTCTGGTGTTGCATCTTTTACATCTTTCATATCCAAGATCTCAATCATAGTTTTTATTCCTCTCTTATCATTACTGGAAGCACGATAGCTTTCATGTCACTGTCTTCCGCTTCAACAACTGCCGGCATCTTAGGTCCTGAGAAATTCATGGCTATATTTTCACAAGTGAATGCTTTCAGTGTTTCAAGAACCAGCTTCGAATCGAAGCCAATTTTCAATGGTTCAGGAATCGGATCCTGAAGCTTCACCTCTTCCTGATAATCCGTAAGTCTGTCGGCAATGCGAATATTTAACTGATCTTCGTTCATTTCGAAGACTGCAGGTTTCTTTTCTTCCGTACACATCTTTGCTCTGGTCATTGCCGCAACTAATTCCAGTCTGGAAACATAAGTTTTCATCTTTCCCGCCATGAAAAATCTATTGTAATCAAAATACTTACCCTCTATTAACCTCGTGTAAATGGTATATTCTTTTGATTTGAATACCGCTCTATTTTTTGTATATGTAACAGCAACATCATCAATAATTCCCATTGACACAAGCTTCTTTGCCACTGTTTTAGGCACTATCAGCTTCATATCTGCGGTACCGTCAGTCGGTATCGAATCAACTGCTACGACATGTCCGTCAAGTGCGACCAACTTAATCTTGTTTTCTCCACCTTCGAAGTACACACCCATCATCTGTGTTGCAGAACTGCTGTCTGCAGCTGCATAGATAACATGTCCAATTGCCTCCATCATCCTCTTGCCATTGATCACAACTTCTGGGGCATCCAGATCTTCTGTAACATCAAAGCTGAATTCTTCCGGAGGATAGCTCTGATATTTATTCTTTATAGCTTTTGTCTTGATCACGACAATATTTTCACCCTCTGTATCAATATCTACTTCTCCTTCTGGAAGATTTTTAATTACATCAAAGGCTTTCATAGGAATGATGAAATAACTGCCTTTAGAGGCCTCTAATTTGAGCTGCATGGTCATTTCTGTATTTGATGCGATTAAATACCCGTCCTTTACCAGAACGCCTCCTAATGCCGGAAACTGGTCGTTCTTCTGCACAATGCTTTTCAATTTATCAATAGTTCTGGAAATCTCATACTTCTGTACTTTCATCTTCGTTCCTTTCCCGGAGTGTTATCCCGTCCAGATATTTCACAATACCGTTACTATATTTAACTCTATAAGGCGCCAGTTCCTCACGATTCATATACTTATGTCCGTAGATTTTTTTCATGTCTCTGAATACAATCCATGGAACCCTGTAAAACTCCTCGAATTCGAGGGATATTACCAAGAAGCACATGGCCCCCATCTTCATGTAACGTTCAAAGCATTCCTCCTGCTCTTCTGTCACAACATTCCGACTGATCTGGCCTTTATCTGTATGTTTCGCATCAAACAGAACCATTGTAGAGTCCATCAGGGCGCCTTTAAAATCCGGTTGAGCCTGTTGTGTAAAACAGCATATGAACTGACCTCTGTCTCTGTTATACGGCTTGATCACTTTAAAAGCTTCAGGGGTTTTATCTATAACAGCTATCCCCCGGTCCTCATAGAACCGGGAAGCTGCAATAATCATTCTTTCAAAATATTCGCCGTTTGATCTGCTTTTAAGCCCTCTGATTGAACGATTATAAGTATCCATGCTCACCTGCCACTTTCACCAGCTTATTGATCGTTACTGCTCCGATTCCCGGAATCTTATTCTGCTGAAGCAATACAATAAACTCCTTTGCTGTATTTTTAGCTAAAGCCTTGCCTTCGTTGAACCCTTCACTTCTGGCTTTCTCCACTCTGTCTTCCACATAATGAACCAGCTGTTCATCTGTCTTTTTTCTCATTTTTACTGCTTTCTCGTGGATTTTATTTTCATCCATTGTTCTTCTACAACTTTTCTTAGTCATTCTATCTCCTTTCTTACACGGCTTCTGGCTCCACGAACCCGATCTGTCTATCTTCTTTCCATTCTGTTCCAGAAAAATCAAGTGCCTGTCCGCACTTCTCACAAAAATCAGGGTAGTAATCTGGTCCAGCATTCAACGCACCACCGCAAGCCGGGCAATAATGGTATTCATGTTCCAACTTCACGAAATTGTATCGAATAACAATTCCTGTTTTTGATACAGGTTTCATAGCGATCATTACTCCACCCTCTCTCCATATTCGATCACATATTCATACTGCGTTGTCTTTCTAGTTTCACTGCTTGGAATCTCTTTTCTTACGATCTGAACCGCATATCCTGCTTTCGCCAGCATTGAAACCATCTGCAGTCTGTCTTCTTCATTCCACTGTACCGAGCCTTTACGAATGCTCCTTATAATCTGCTTAGCCATTACCCGCACTTCCTTTCTATCTTTTCTTCTCGTTCTTTCATCAGTTTCTCGAATGCAGCTACAAAAGTTTTTACTGATGACGGCATCTCGCAGTTGTGACTGCCCCTGCACTGGATCACTCGACCTTTGTTATATTCCATTGTGAAATATGGTGTATCAGGTTCTTCCACTCTGCGCACAAAGAAGATGTGTGTCTGCCCTTTGGCCACTCGATCAACGTAAGTTCCAACACAATGGTGAAGGGCAGCTCCTTCATTCTTGATTTCCTGTGCATCTCTTGGCACTCTCAATATCAATCCTTTTCCTTTTATCAGGAAAGCGTTATCTATGCCGGCATTCTCTTTGAGCATTTCCTCCAGAAGTTTTTTCATGGCCTCAGCCTCTCGCTTTATCCGTTCTTCTTCCCAACGTTTCTTTTCTGCAGCCTTTTTATCTTGTACTGCCTGATATTCCGCAGCTGTCCTGTCATGAACTTTTTTGAAATTCTTCGGGAAATAGAAGAACATATTGGTGAGGTCATATTTCAGTTCTTTACACCAAGCCAGATAATCCAACCAGTCCTTGGCACAATTCTGCAAACGTTCTTCCCTGATATCCGGTCTTTCTTTGTGCTGCATATAAGAATATCTCCAACACCCTCCACGCTCTCCTACTCGATAATCGGAACCTTCGCGCTCGATATATCTGCAGATCTTATGAATCGTTGAATGTCTGTTTTCTTTCCGTATCAGCGTTGTATTGCATCCAAAGAGTTTATAGAACCGTTCCAATTCTTCCGCTTTCAGGTTGTATCCGGAGCTTTGCGCTTCCTGCAATAGCCTCAATTCATCAATGTTCCCATCAATAGACTGCAGGATTCGTGTGTTCTCCTTCGTGAGCCCGAGTATTTCAAATATTGTTTTTCCGTTTTTTCTGAGTCCCCTGATTCCATTCCGGCTTTCATATCCAAAGGCACCATCGTGATACTCATTGATTAGATGCGCGGCCAGTTTATACAATCCCATTTTTATAAACCATTCAAGCTGCGGAAACTCCCTGTATCTGTTGATTGCCTTTGCATAATGTATCTGTTCACTCGGTCTATTCTCCGCCAAAATTTCCAACGCCGAGTATTTCATTGGAGTATCTTTCCATGCTTCCGGCAGGTTTCCCGGATATAAGGTGCAGTATGACCTTTCTTTGTACCCTTCATCTGTACACCACCGCACAATACCGGTTTGTTTATAGTCCCTGTATTCGTAACTGTTGGTGCATGGAGTTCCGTTTGGTGCAAATTTGTAAAACGTCCTTACGATCTCAAATAATCCATCATTTATCTTTCCATCCGGCTTTACTTCTCTGTGTGCTGTAAAATACCTCCACAGAAATCCCTCTTCTCTTGGTTCAATAAATGAAACAATCCTCTCGTCCCATATATGTGACGGCATCCTGCCTCTGGCTTTAATGGTGACTGGGCTTCCGCAAATCGGGCATACGCCTTTTTCATTGTTTCTCAAGCGAATTTTCGTTCGGTCTACTAATTTCACACCGTTACAATGTGTACATCTCACCAGCACCCACTTCTTTGTGTACTTAGGTGAATATATCAGATACCTGCTGAACGACATTGCCTTTTCAGACACCCACTTTTTAAATTCTTCCGGAATTTCCTTAACCGTTCCCATGACTGCATCAATAGGATTTGTCTCCTTGGCATGTTTTTCATCCAGTCGCCGCTGTTTGACCATGTCCTGAAAACGTGTCACAGCTGTCCAGTCTTTAACATCTTTTTCTGTACTCCATTCTTTGAAAAATCCACGCATACGATCAATGTCTGCATCCGTCCAGAAAAACATGTTCGGGGTATATCTGTTCCCCTTATCTCTATCCCAGTGATATTCATACAGGTGAATACATTCCATCCGATCAAAAGCTGCAGTCAGCCATTTCACTCTTTCAGAGGCCAGATCCTGTGATATGTAATCATTCTTGGAGAAAAATGTTCTTAACTGAGCACCCTTTTCTCCTTTCTTCAATTTGCCAATAGGATAAAATGTCACCATTAAAAGGTCTTTTTCTATATCTCTGGTTGTAACAATATGCGTTCCCGCAGCCCGTTCCGCAAACCTGACCATTTCGTCTGTGGCTTCTTCTCTTGGAATCTGTGCTAATTTTCTCTTTTCCATGCGACAGCCTCCTACAGAAGATCAAACAATGACATCTGGCCAGACAGTTCGCTGCTTTTGGTACTTGTTTTTTCAGCTTTCCGCTGCTTGGAAGCAGCATCTTTTTTCTCTGGCTTTTCAGAAACCTTGGAATCATTCTTTGTTTTCTGGACATCTTTCTTGATTTCTGTGACTTTTTTAGCTGATGCTTCTGTCTTTTTTGTTGTCGCAGGCTTTTTGCCTTTTTCCTTTTTGACGGTTTCCGGTTTTTCATACTTGTGGTAATAATCTTCGGCCCATTCATACACAACTCGGTCTTCAACTGCTGTACTTCTGCCATTCGACTGCTTCCTGGCCTGTTCGACAATATAGTTAAAGCACTTGTTCCAGGTCTTGCCCTCCTGCATTACGTCCTCAGCAAGTCCCTGATCCTCTTCGCATCTTTTCAACAGATAAGTAATGATCGGATCTGCAAAATTCTTCTGGGTTGCTTTTTTCTTTTCAGCTTCCAGTTTTTCTTTAGCCTTCTGCTTTACCGGCTTTGCATTCTCAATTTCTGCAGCTCTAATTTCCTCTTCTGTTGGATCCGCCATTCCTGTAAGAATCTCAGCAAGTGAAGCTTTCCCCAAATACACAGTATCCTCTGCTTTCACTTCATTGCCGCTCTCGTCCTCTAACTTGCTCTCTGGTAGTTCTGTTTCGTCCTGCCCTATCGTTTTACTGTCCACGTCCGTTTCCGTCTCTAAACGGTCGATTTCAGCAGTGTCCACTTCCTGTTTTAACTGTTCTGACATTTGTATTCTCCTTTCTCGAAATCAAAATGAAATGTTATCTGTTCCGGTGCTCTTCCAAATAAGGTAGGGCGCCGCTGTCTGCGTCTGAGAATCTGAAGTTGTCTCCTCATGTTCCACTCCGGTCTGAAATAAAATGGCATGTACCAGAATTCCTGTTCAGGTCTTTCCTCTGGCATAAGTGTATTGCCTGCTACTGGATTTGATAGTGTGTTTGCAACTGCTACATATCCTGGACAGCCAAGAAGCGACAACTGTATAAAACACATTTGTGCAGTTACCCGGTCAATATCATTTGCAACAAACAGCACTTGAGTCTGGTAATTAAACCCTTTTCGGCGAAATGTATTCGCCGCTGCTATAAGTGTTGCTCCGGCTCCGCAGGCAGGATCGTTAACAGATACCCATTCTTTGTTCTGCAGTTTCTGCATATTGTCATGTATCGTCAACTCTGCCATGCATCTGCAGACATTATACGGTGTGAAAAACTGGCCTTTCCAGTGATTTCCCAGTTCGAGGCTCATGTATAACCTCCCAAGGAAATCCTGATCTGGATTTCTTTCCAGTGCTTCAACTACAATCGCAAAGCACTTGGCCGGCTTCTCCACTCCTCCAAGGCGTTTGATGCACTCTGCATACTCTTTTTCCCTTGCCGTATGTCTCGACAATGACTTATCTACTGCATTTGCAAGTGTACATGCCATTGCCGCCATAAGATCCGCCCACACCTGCCACGAACTCCTGCTGATGCAGAGCTGCCTGAACACATCCAAAAACTCTTTTTCGGTCCCTGTAATCTTTTCTTCATTCACGATTCAACAACTGCCTTTCATACTCTGCAAAGTCATAATCTCTCTGGTGAAAATTATTAAAGCGGTTTTGAGAAACAGGCTTTGGCTTATCCGGCACACGAGATGCTTCATCCTGATCTCTTGATATCCAACCTGTGATAAATCGTTTGATTCCCCTCGGGGTCTTTTTATTTTTCGGGTGTGAACCCAACCACCCACGCATACTGCGTAATGCCTGTTCTACATCAACTGCCGGATATAGTTCTTTAAGCTCTTTGACATATTCTTTTGTCACCAGGTAATCATCCCCATTGATCAACGGCAGTTTGATAAATACATCCGCCTGAGCCGGCTCTGTCTCTACCTTCAACTCAGCCTTTGAACAGGATGGCTCTATCTCCACCTTCGTCCTGCTCTCCGCAACTGGCTCTATCTCCGCCTTCGGTTGCGGCTGTCCGGAGTTCACCTCCGGGCAAATGTATTTATTCTCTATCTCTTTATCTTTATCTATCTCTTTCTCTACGTCACTGAGGTGTAACTGTTGCGTCACACCAATGTCACATTGTGACGTTTTTTTATCTCTAAGACGTCTCATTCTTTCAGCACTTGCACTTTCAGATCCCACCATTCTGGAACACTCTGTAAGCTCATATTCGCTTTCGTCTATCAGTTGCAGGAGTCCCTGAGCCATAAGAAACTGGACTGTGACTTTTACGTTTTCCTCTTCTTCATCAAGTTCAAGTGCAATCTCTTCTGTAAAATTCTCTTCTACTCCATCAAAGAAGAGTTTTCCCTCATTTTTCAGAGATACCAGCAACATCTTGAGATAGATAATTGTGTATGTATCGCCTCCGGCAATTCTGCGGAGTTTTTTGATCGGCTTCTGCCGGAAGAAATCATCCGGCAGCTTAAGCCAATAGTATCTTTTTCCCATATACGCCTCCTTAGTAAATGACCTTAGAGCCGTCTTCTGTTTTAATTACGGTTACAGACTGATTGAATCGAGCTTTCATAGCATCATCATGGGTTATTGCCATAATTTTCACATCTGGATACCTCTGTCTGATTGTTTCCAGAGCATCTACATAGGCCTGAGTTCCATCATCGTCGAGAAATGGAGGTTCGTCTATAAACAGCATTCCGAGCTGGATACCTGCGGACGTTGCTTTAATCTCAGACAATGCAAGGATAATAGCAAGTGAAGCCTTTACCTTTTCCCCTCCGGATTTCGAAGCATATGGGAGAGTTGTCTTTCCGTACTCATTGATCAGTACGTCCAGGGTAGCTCTGTCACCGTCTTTACCTTTTACGGTACGTTCCATCACAAATTCCACTCCCATAGTTCCGCCTGTCATAGATCCAAGGATATTGTTTGCAGTATCAGTAATGTGAGGAATAATATTTCGGATGATCTGATGCGGAACGCCATCCTGTGAAAATGCCTGTTTCAAAGCCTCGTAGCAATCAGCTTTCTCAGCTGCAACAGCAATACCTTTATTCAAAAGAGCTATTTCAGAACGCATTGCCTCAACATCTTCAACTCTCTGTGTCAGTACGCCTTTTTGGATCTGCGCTTTTTCCAGAGTTTCTTTTGCAGATTTTAATCTTCTCTCAACTTCTTCAAGAGCCTCACTGCCTTCAATATCTTTTCTTAGTTCTTTCAGTTCTATTTCCGCTTCACGAAGATTGTTATATAAAACAAGTTCGTTGGCATCTTCCTTGCTCCGCTCCTGATATAATTCAGTAAGTCTCTTATCAATATGCTGCTTTCTCTCTTCATACACCGGAAGTTCCTTTTCCTGCTCCGCGAAATGTGCTACTGAATTTCTTTTACATACAGCATCATCATGCTTAATAACGGAATCAGATAACGCATCAACAATATCAGTTGCTTTCTGGGCCTTTATATTGAGCTCTAAGAGGCTTTCTTCACACTGCCCTATCGTTTTACTGTTGGTGTCCTTTTCTGTCTCTAAACGGGCGATTTCAAGTTTCTTTTTCTCGGCATCCTTTTTCAAGTTTTCATATTTCACAAGCGTACTTGCTTTTACTGTCAAAAGATCTAATTTTTCAGCATCATATCCGATAATACAAATTTCATCCTGTTTTTTTGATATTTCTTCGTCTCGTTTGGTCCTCAATGCTGCTATTTCTTCCTCGCATTTTTCCAGATGGTCTGCTTCTTCTGGTAAACTCTTTACATCATCGATTGCTTTTGCGAGAAACCTGCAGCTTGCTCCATCTATATCAGGGCAACCGGAATTCTTCATGCTGTCTTATCTCGGAAATTCTGTCCAAACGATATTTCCGCCTGTTCTCTGCTTCTGATATACGCTGAGAATACGTTGCTCTTATCTGTTGCAGTTCCTGCTCCGCAACAGAAGTCAGATATCTTTTTTCCTGTAATTTCTCGCATTGTGTCCTCACCTGAGCCAGCTCCGTCAGTTTTTCTTCCAAATTATCCGGAAGTTCTGCTTTAAGCTGTTCAATAAGATTCGCAATGTCGTTATTTCGACGCTTTGCATCGTTTATGATATTCTGGCAATTCTGGATGTCAGCATTATACCCGGCAAGATTTCTTTTTGCGTTGTCATGATTAAGAACGTCTTTCTCCAGCTCTATAATCTGTTCGGACAACTGTTTATATTCGGCGGCTTTTTTTCTGACCTCATTCGCTGATTCCAATGCGACATTACAGTTTTCTAAAATCTGCGTCTTACTTGAGATTTCATCTGAAATGGAGCTGCGTCTCTTATGACAATCATCCAATTCTTCCGAAGCTTTGCGGCACTCCTGCTCTGCTTTTGCAATCTGAGCATGTTTATTCAGTAACTGTCCTTGAGTATCGCTTAAATCCTCAATCTCTTTATTAAGCTGATGAATATCTTCCTCTGCTTTCTGCAATTCAGATTCCGGATCTCCTTTGGATTTGATAAAATCCATTTTAATTCGGACAGCTTCTTTTTTCGAGGCCAGCTCTTTTCTCTGTTCGGAGAGTTTCTTTTTTGAATCCAGTTCCATAACTCCATAGATTCCAAGACCAAGCAGTTTCGCAAGTATTGCCATACGTTCGTCCTTTTTAGCCTGCAAGAATAATCCGTACTGATCCTGCATGATTAAAGCGCAACTTCGGAATGTCATACTGTCCATACCGAGAAGCTTCTCTATCTCTGCCTGAGTATCAGCAATTCGCTCCTTTGAAATGTTTCGCCATTCATTTTCTTCATACTGAGATAGGTTCAACGTCGGTTTTCCTGACTTAGTTCTGGTACGTACGACCCTGAATCTCTTATCTCCAATGTCAAATACAAATTCTATAGAACCGCTTCTTGCATCTTCTGTACCGCGGATCCACGCCTTGTTGTCTCCCTCTCGAGTTTCTTCAAACAGACAGTCAACAATCGCATCCATGAATAAGCTGCTCTTTCCTGCTCCATTTACACCGTTGATCGTACAGAAAGATATATCAGCAAAATCAAATCTTTCTTCTTTATAATTTCTGTAATTGCGGACAGCTATTGAAATCGGTCGGAATACTCCGTGTATCTCTGCAGTTGTACTCTGTTTCATCGCTTCCGCAATAATCGGTTCTGCCAGTTCTACGATCTTATCCGGATTCTTGAAGCATTTTTCTTCCAGATACTTCTTGAGATTTAAAGTCGGGTCGCTTTCCTCTGATAGTAATCCTCTGTTCGTAACATCAATAGCATTTTCTGCCTCAATATCCGACACATAAAAGGCTCCCCAATCATACAAATCCTTTTGCAGTAACGGGATATTCAACAGTTTTTTCTGTTCACTGGTGCAACTATATTTCACTCTTACAATCATGTCTGAAATATCCCTGCTGATATTCGTAACCAATGCATATGCATCCCTGTTTCCGATATAATCACTTACCTGATTCGTGTCCCAATCTATGGTTTTGAATCTGCGATAAGGTGTTCCACAGAACTGAGATGATGTCATCTCCCCACCCATGAACTCATGAATATAAAATCCTCTGTTCTGATGCTCATCATTAAAATTCATGGCATTAATAGCGCCAGAGTAATACACGTTATGCAATCCGTTGATCTGCTGTGGTCTATGTATGTGTCCCAGAAGCACTGCTTCATAGCCAGCAGCTTCCAATGCTTCTCTCGGAATAACCGGTTCAAAATTTGTAAAGAATGAAGTCTGACCGGATTCCATGTTGCAACCAGGTACGGTATAATGCGCCATCAGGATAGATGTATTATGGCATTCAGCTCGAAGCCCCATTACCATACTGGATATATAGCTTGTCCATGCTTCGTTTTCTTCATCTGCAGACAGACCAGGGAATCTTGATCTGAACTCCTGCTTATCAAATCCCGGAATGCAGGCTATATCAGCATATGGCGTACGGAGTACAGTTGGCGATGTTACTATATGTACATTTCCAGTATTTGCAAACATCTTGCTCAAAACTCTGAATTGTCCACCTCCATCATGATTCGGCGTTCCTCTCATTACGATTACTGCTTTCGCAACACCTGCCAATTTTGTGATCGTGTCTGTTGCAACAATCATTTCGTCCGAATATCTTACCGGACCTATCTGCTCCTGATGGAAAACATCACCAGAAACGCAAACAATGTCTGGTTTCTCTTCTTCTGCAACCTTAATCATATAATTAAGACAATTTACTGTATCCTGTGAACGGAGATTTACCCCGTCCACTACAGGACCTTTGAACTGGCCAATATGCCAGTCAGCTGTATGTAATATTTTCATCTGCGTCCGCCTCCTCTCTGGCATTTGATACACAATGGTTCACCAAATTTATTGATTGAATACTCATAAACCTTTTCATTTATGATCGTACCGCATCTGGAGCACTGAAAATCTGCAGTTCTGTCTTCCTCTGGTTGCGGATCCGGTTCATTCGGCTCTTCCTGTTCGGGCTGGGCAAATGCTTCCTGTTGAATTTCGCCCATATCTTCATCCGGAAGTTCCGAAGTAAACGCCGGATTGTCCAAGTCACCTTCATCGATAATATTGCTATCTGTGGCAAAATCTACATTCTTAACCTCAATCTGAGGCATTCCGAACATATTGTTTACAGAATTCATACCCTGCATCAGCATTGCCTGCCGGACCTGTGGATCTGAATAATCCGGA
>OBAS01000781.1_pt1 | contig 22427 bp, 19 predicted proteins | sample 1517591 | NCBI WGS metagenome assembly OBAS01 (sample SAMN04571700, study PRJEB22368) | human gut metagenome | biome: human gut; material: stool | host: Homo sapiens | place: Luxembourg | collected 2012-10-05
TGGGGGGTGGGCTGGGGCTTTTGCTGCCCGTGCGGGGGTTGGCCGTTCAGCTGCGGAGCCACAGGGCGGGCCTGATTGGCGTTATTGGGGCGTGCAGGGCGCTGGGCCGGTTTGAGGGCAGCGGGCTTTGCCGCATTGCTGCGGTTGTTCGGGGCTGCCTGCCGGGGCGGGCAGGGGCGGGATGCATCTTTGGGCTGTGGGGCCCGTGGGGCGGGGTTCTGGGCCGGGGCATCACCATGGGGGGTGTGGCGGCGGCGACGGCGGCGCGCTGCTGTGGACTGAGCATCGCGCACGGCGGGCTCAGCGTTTTTTTCGTTGTTCGGCATAATTGGCTCCCTGTATCGTCAGTCCGGCATGGTCAGACTGCGGCATTCATTATAGTAACGTTTTTCCTCGGCATGGCCCATGCTGAAAGTCTTGCGCGGCAGCACGCCGCCCAGCACAACACCTTTGAACAGGTCTGCTTTGGCAAAGTCCGGCATCAGCAGGGCTGTGGCTGGTTTGGCGGGGTCTGCAGCCATGGCGCGGGCAGCCGCGGCACCGTGGATGTAATCCACCGTCACGCCGGGGTTCTGGGCCAGATAATCCCCAATAAAATGTTCCGTGGTGCCCACGGCCAGCGGGTCCGGGGTGTTGGCGGCGTCAAAGGTGATCTCTGCACCGGCACCGGCCAGCACGATATGCTGGTCGCCGCCCTGGAGGGCTGCGCCGTGCTGTTCCAACCAGCTGCCAAAGTCTGCGGCAACGGTGTTGGCGCCCACGCCAAACAGCACACGGTGGATGGGCTCAATCTCAATCGCCGGGGAATGCACGTTGCACACTTCCGCCAGGCACCAGCGCGCCGGGTGGGTCTGCTGCTGTTCCGGCGGCAGGGTGGGTTTCAGTTCTTCCCAATAGGCTTTTGCTGTGGCAAGGGAATGGTTGCCATCACCAACCGCCAGCGTCATGGGGGGCTGGCCGGCTGCGGCAGGCCAGCGTGCGGCAAAAGCAGCGGCATCGCCAAGGTTTGCCAGCGCAGTGTTGATCTGCTCCACCAGCGCGGGGTCCTCCACGGCCCAACCGGCCAGGTGGCCGCCGTTCAGCATCAGCGCGCCATCATACAGCAGCGGCAGCTCCGCCTTATGGGCGGCAATGGGTTCAATCAGGGTACAGGCTTCATCGTCGGCCAACATCATCACATGCGGGGTTTCCAGCTGGGCCCCGCGGCGGATCTTGAGCCGGGGCGGGATGCGCGCCACCACTGTGCTCTCGCTGGGGCGGATGGCGGGCTTGCTGCCTTTTTTAAAGCTGTACTGTTCCAGGTCCACAGCACCAACCAGACCCTGGCGGATGGTACCGTCCATCTGGGTGCGCTCCACATACACATAGCCATGTACACAGCGGGTCAACAGGTTATCGCGGTAATCCTGCATGGCCGCACGGATCGCCGCAAGGCGCGATTCTTCCTGCGGGGTTCCAAGGTAAGCTTCCGGCAGAACAATGTGCAGGGTGCTGGGTTTACCCTTTGCCAGTTCCTCCGCTTTCTGCCAGTATTCCGGCTGGGAGGTAAACTGATCCACCGCAATGCAGGCCCACGGGTCCAGCGGGGTCGCTGCACCGGGCAGCAGGATATCAGCAGGGACAAAACAATTCTGCATGGTAATCACTCCTCTTTCACGGATGCCGTTTTTTACGTCCGGGCGCGGCTCAATCCACAGTGCCAACCAGCCCGTAAATTGCCAGCGAGAGAATGCCGATATAAATCAGCACACTGGGCAGGCCGCGGAATATATGTGGGATATCTTTGCTGCGCAGCCGGCGGCGGCCTTCATCCACCACCAGCACGGCGACCAGGTAGCCCACGCCGCTGCCAAAGCCGAAGCCGATGGACTGCAGCAGGTTATAGTTCTGGCTGGCTGCAACCAGCAGGGTGCCCAGCACGCAACAGTTGAAGGTTGCGCCGGGCAGCTGTTCGCGGCAGGCATCGCGGCTTTTGGGGAGCAGGCCCAACAGCAGCCACACAATGCCCATAGCGATCAGTGAGCAGTTCAAAAATACCAGCGGGCGCAGGGCGTTGACCGGCAGCCAGCCGGGCAGCACCTTTGCTAAAGCGGGCAGCGTTAAGCTTTGGGCAGCCCAACCCATGGGGGCGCTGATGGTCTGTACCAGAATGATGGGAATGCAGTACTGCCATGTGCTGATTTTGGGGTCGTTGACCAGCTTGTTCAGTCGGGAAACGCCCAGTGCGCGGAAGAACACTGCATTCTCCGCAAACACAGCCATGACGGCGTAGGTCAGGAACTGCGCCACAGCCTGCAAAACGGAAAGCTCAGCGCTTGCGTTTATTGCCATACAGATGACGCACCTCCTCGATCTTATAATGCACATAGGCACCGCCGATGGCGGTCCACACGGCGGCAATCAGGCCAATGATGATAAACCCGGTGCCCGGCTGGTCGGCCAGCGGCAGCGGCGCCACGGGAAATACCACGTTGCCGAACACGGTACCTTCCGCCAGCAGTTCACGCACAACCCCCACCAGCAGCACCGAAAAGCAGATACCAATGGTATTGTTGATGCCGCGGCGGAACGCCTCGCCCACCGTTTCCAGGTCGTTGGATTCCATACGTTTGATCACGGCGGGCTCCACTACCAGCATGGGCAGATAGATCCCCAGCAGCGAAAGATCCGCCCCAAACAGGTTGTACAAAATGATATAAGCCGGGATATACACAATAGCGGCAGCGTAAGAGTATACCACACCGCGGAAGCGGTTGCCGGTCAGGTGGCAGATTGCCACAGCCAACATACGGGTTGCCGTTACAAGCAGAATGGTGGCAGCGCACAGCATCCAGGCATTCTGGCCGCTTACAGCAGCCGCCACAATGGGTGCCAGCCCCAGACCGCGCACCATAACGGGGTTATTCAGCCACAGGTGGTCATCATGGATATTCTGGGCCAGCTCTTCCTCGGCCTCTTTGCGGGTCTTGGGCTTATTGGCGGGCTGGACCGTTTTGGGCTTTTCGGCCGTAGGTGCTTCCTGCTTGCTTTCTACCGCTTTCTGCTCCGCCTGGGCGGCGGCCAGGGCTTCCTGCTCGATCTGCTCGGCGGTTTTGCCCTGCTCTGCGGCGCGGCGCGCCTGTTCCAGCATTTCGGGGGTCAGCTGGGGGATGATAACGGTTTGGGAATGTTCCTGCAGGGTCGGCTTTTTGTTACTGTTCTTACGGTTCTCTGTGTTGGGCAAGGCGCTTTTCCTCCTTCCGCATGAATCTGATCCTTTCTGCGCGCTGGGCCAGGCGGTCCAGCCATTCGGGGAAAGCACCAGCCAATACAATGGCAAAGCATACGCCGGTTTCGTATACGCTGTAATAGCGGAACGCCGTTGCCATTGCGCCCAGGAACAGGCCGTAAATCAAACGGCTGCTCCAGCGGTTGGGCTGCACCACCGGCTCGCACGCCAGGAATATCCCGCCAAACAGCATGCTGCCGGAAAGCAGGATATACTTTTCCAGGTAGATGCGCTGGCGCACATATTCCCATGGGGCACTCAGGGCTGGAAGTTCGTTCAGGTTGGGCAGCAGCCAGGGCACCAGTACGCATACCGCAAGGTACGGCACAAAGGTAGAAAGCTGCATGTGGCCGCGCACCAGCAGGTACAGCCCACAGGCCACAATGACCAGAATAGCGCAGCAGCCCAGCGGCCCAGCCACATTACCGGTCAACAGGTTGATGGTACTGTCAGACGGCAGGCCGCCGGCAGACAGGGTGGTGTTGCTGCCTTGGGTCAGCACCACTCCGGTGCTGCTGAAAAGTGCCAGCACTGTACCCGGTGCCGGGTAGGACGACATGTCTCGCGGCCATGCCAGCGTTGCCGCCACCAATCCCACCGCCGCCGGGTGGAAGGGATAGTGCCCCTCTCCGCCGAACGCTTCTTTGACAAGCACGGCAATGATCGTTGCCGTGACCACCATATAATACGGGGCCGAAGCCGGCATCATCAGCACAATCAGCGCAGCAAAAGCTTCGCTGGAAGGCTCATGTGCGCGGTACCCCGCCGCATGCAGCGGGGTAACAACACAGTCCGCCACATACGCAGTCAGCAGCCCGGCCGCCATCATCAGCAGCGGGCGCGTCCCGTAATAAAAACAACTGACCGCCAAAAGCGGGACAGTGCAAAACAAAATGTCCCAATAATAATCATAGTTTACACTTTTGGTGATCTTATCATGACGTTTTGGCATGGATACTCCTTTGGGGGTTACAGCGCCCGAACCTGTTTGGCCAGCGCGGTACGGTCCTGCGCCTTAAAGAACGCGCTGCCCATGACCAGCACACTGGCTCCGGCCTGGGCACACAGGGAGGCGGTTTCGGTGTTAATGCCGCCGTCCACCTCAATGCGGGGGGAAACACCGCGCCGGTTGCACTCTGCCTTGATGGCTGCCACACGGCTGACGGTTGTGGGGATGAACTTCTGCCCGCCAAAGCCGGGCTCCACCCCCATGACCAGCACCAGGTCCAGTTCATCCAGGTAGGGGAACACTGCCTGCGGCGGGGTAGACGGGCTGATGGTCAGGCCCACCAGGCACCCAGTCTCCCGCACAGCGGCAATGGTCTGCCCCACATGGTTGGGCACAGCTTCAATGTGGAAATTGATCAGGTTTGCCCCTGCTGCCGCAAAATCCTGTGCATAGCGTGCAGGGTCGGAGATCATCAGGTGAACATCATAAAATGCTTCCGGCACGGCCTTTTTCAGGCATTTCAGCACCGGCGCGCCATAGGTGATGTTGGGTACAAAGTGGCCGTCCATCACATCAAAATGCACCATGTCTGCACCGCACACCATAGAATCGGCCGTTTCGGCAGCAAGGTTGGCCAGGTCGGCAGACAGGATGGAAACACTCAATTCCGTCATTGCTTTGTCCTTTATCTCAAATTGCACCGCATCATTCCCGCCGCAGCGGTATTTGGAATCATGCGGTTTTGCTATAAATCCTGGTTTACGCCTGCCTTATGCTTTGTACTGGTTGATCTTATCCATCTGCACAGCAACGCAGGCCAGCGCGCTTTCAATTACCTTGTCCATATCATAGTACTTATACTCGCCCAGGCGGCCGCCAAACACAACGTGCGGCTCGGCATCGGCCAGTGCCTTGTACTTGGCGTACAGGGCGCTGTTCTTGTCATCGTTGACCGGGTAGTACGGCTCGTCGCCCGGCTTCCACTCAGCGGAGTATTCGCGGCTGATGACCGTCTTGGTGCCCGGTTCGGTGGAGCCGAACTCAAAGTGCTTGTGCTCAATGATGCGGGTGTACGGGGTTTCGGCATCGGTGTAGTTGATGACAGCGTTGCCCTGATAGTTGGGGCAGGCCAGCGTTTCGGTTTCAAAGCGAACGCTGCGGTACTGCAAGGTGCCCAGGGAGTAATCAAAATAAGCGTCAATGGGGCCGGTGTAGATCACACGGTCAGCCAGAGCATCCAGTTCAGCCTTGTTAGCCAGGTAGTTCACACCCAGGCGAACTTCCACACCCTGCAGCATGTTGGCCACCATCTGGGTGTAGCCGCCGTTGGGAATACCCTGATACAGCGCATTGAAGTAGTTGTTATCAAAAATCAGGCGCACCGGCAGGCGCTTGATGATGAACGCCGGCAGCTCAGTGCAGGGGCGGCCCCACTGCTTTTCGGTATAGTGCTTGACCAGCTTTTCGTAAATATCGGTGCCGACCAGGTTGATGGCCTGCTCCTCCAGGTTTTTGGGCTCGGCGGTAAAGTGGGCAGCGCGCTGCTCCTCGATCTTTGCCTCGGCCTCGGCGGGGGTCACAACGCCCCACATCTTGTTGAAGGTGTTCATGTTGAACGGCAGGTTGTACAGTTCGCCCTTATAGTTTGCCACCGGAGAGTTGGTATAGCGGTTGAACACAGCGAACTGGTTCACATAGTCCCACACTTCTTTATTGTTGGTATGGAAGATATGTGCGCCATAGCGGTGGACATTGATGCCCTCAACATTTTCGGTGTAGATATTGCCGGCAATGTGGTCGCGCTTATCGATCACCAGGCAGCTTTTGCCTGCCTTGGTAGCCTGCTGTGCAAACACTGCGCCAAACAGACCAGCGCCGACGATCAGGTAATCATACTGTTTCATGGGGAACCTCCTTGTTATTTGGCAGAATGGCTGAACGGATCAGCGGAACGGTTTTTCCACTGCTGCACCTGCTGCAGGTGGAATTCAAAATCGCGGTCATCCTTTGTCAGCTGGCTGGAAAGGATCACGCCGGAAATAAACAGCAAAAGCGCCGCCACCAGTACGCAGGCACACACGATCAGCGTAGGGAAGCGCGGCACAAGGCCGGTGGCAAAATATTCGCCCAGAACAGGGGCCAAAAAGCACAGGCTGATCATGCCAAGCACCGCAGCCAGGGTGCTGAAAAAGCCGAACGGGCGGTAGTTTTTATACAGCCGTGCAATGGTGCGCAGCACGCGGAAGCCGTCCGAATAGGTATTCAGCTTACTTTCGCTGCCTGCGGGGCGGTCACGATAGTCAATGATCACATTCTCCACCTGCATGTTGCGGTGCAGGGCGTGGATGGTCATTTCGGTCTCGATTTCAAAGCCGCGGCTCAGCACCGGGTAGGTTTTGACAAACTGGTAGCTGAACGCACGGTAGCCCGTCATGATATCCTTGATCTGGCCGCCGAAGAGGTTGTTGGTAAAAAACCGCACCAGGTCGTTGCCAAAATTGTGGAACGGGCGTTTGTTCTGGGTGTAATAGGTGGAGGAAAGCCGATCCCCCACCACCATATCAGCCTGGTGTTCGGTAACGGCTTTGACCATTTCCGGGGCCGCTTCCGCCGGGTAGGTATCGTCGCCGTCCACCATGATATAGGCTTCGGCGTCAATTTCGCGGAACATGCGGCGGATGACGTTGCCTTTGCCCTGCTGGTATTCGTGGCGCACCACGGCACCGGCTGTGCGGGCCAAGTCTGCCGTGCCATCGGTAGAGTTGTTATCGTACACATAGATCGTAGCTTCCGGCAGAACGCGGCGGAAATCCATCACAACCTTTTGTACTGTCTGAGATTCGTTATAACAGGGGATAAGAACTGCTATTTTATCCAATGATATTCACTTCCCTTTTGCGGGTAGATTTTTGTGTTTCAGGTGCGTGGTTTTGGGGTATGCAGCGGGCGCACAATGTGCGCCCCTAACGGGGTGGGTTATACAGCTTGATGCACGTAACATCTGTGCACAGCGTAGGCGCACCGCATGTCCTCCTGCGTAAGAGGTATTTCCCTATCCTGCAGGGCGAGGCAGCCCCACCCTGCCGAACCGTTATGTGCTTCTATTTTTCGGGGACTGTCCCAACTGCTCTTACGCTTCCGCGCACTTTTTGATCTCGTCCAGCCAGAACCGTGCGGTTTTCTCCCAGCTGTACTTGGCCAGCACCTTGTCCGGCGGGGCCGCAGGCTTGGCAAACAGCGCGTCAAGGTCCACATCATAGTCATAGGGGTCAAAGTAGCGGGCGGTATCACCATACAGCTCCGGCAGGCAGCTGGCACGGGCCAGGGCGATGGGTGCCCCCAGGCTGAGTGCTTCCAGCGGCGGAATGCCGAACCCTTCAAACACAGCGGGGTGCAAAAAGCCCTTGCAGTTCTGCATCAGCGCTTTGTTCTGGCCGTCCGTCACATAGCCGGGGTAAAAGATATTGCTGGTGTTTTGGGCAGCATCTGCTTCGGCGCTGCCAAAGGCAGCAAGGTCCTTGCCGCCGGCCACAACAAAGGTTTTATCCGGGTTGCGGGCGGCAACCTCGCGCACCCACTTAAAGTTTTTGTGCCCGGCCAGGCTTCCCAGTGCGTAATAGTATTCTTTTTTCTTCACGCCAGGCAGCTTGTCAAACACCGTCATATCCGGCTGGACGTTCTGCAGATGCTCCCAGCCGTTATAGGTCACACCGATCTTATCCAGTGGGATGCCCAACCGCTCGCTGATCAGGTGGCGCTGGTTATCACTGACGGTGAACACCCGCCGGGCAAACCATTTGGTGGAAAGGCAGTGGAACCAGAACTTGAAGCGGAAAAACGCACGGTCGGTTTTCATTACCAGGGGGCGGATATCATGCAGCACCACCACGCTGCGGCGGGTCATGAGCATATCGCTGGCAAGGCCAACGTAAAAGGCGTGGTGTTTGCGCAGGTAGCGCGGCAGCACCACCAGATTGTAACTATACTTAATGGCCTTGAGCGGAACAATTTTGATGTTTTTCAGTTCGGGCAGGTGCAGCGGGCGGCCATCGTCCCGGTAGCACAGCCGCACATCCAGGCCGGTGCCCTCCAGCAGGGGGTCCAGCCGGGTCACAACTTCATACACAAAGCGCGGAATGCCCGTGATGGGGTCACACAGCACTGTGCCATTGATCACAATGGGGTTCACTCTTCGGCCTCCTTGGCGGTTTCGTGGTGAGAGCAGGCTTCCAGCTCACGCTGCCAGTCCGCATAGCGGCGGGTGCAGTAATCCCGCAGCTCGTCCTCAAAGCGCTGCTCGCTGAAGCTGCGGCTGTGTTCCCGGATCTGCTGTGGGGGATAAGCCACGCCTTCGGTCTCAAACTTCTGGATGCAGGCTTCCAGGCTTTCGGGTGTCTGCTCGTCAAACAGCAGGCCGGTTTTGCCGTCCAGCACAGTCTCACAGGCGCCGCCGCGGCCAAAGGCCAGCACCGGGGTGCCTGCGCTCTGGGCTTCCACAGGGGTAATGCCAAAATCTTCCTCGCCGGGGAACAGGAACGCCTTGGCGCGCAGATAATAGCCGCGCACCTCTTCGTCGCTCAGGCCGCCGCCCAAAAAGCGGATGGTCGGGCCAGCCATGGCGCGCAGCTTGTCGCCCTCGCCGCCGCCGCCGATCACGATCAGCGGCTTGTTCAGCTTGGTGCAGGCTGCCACAGCCAGGTCAATCCGCTTGTACCAGGTAAAGCGGCCCACCACAAGGTAAAAATCCTCTTTGGGCACAAAGGGTTCTTCGTTGATATGCACGCAGGGGTAGATCACATCACTGTCGCGCCGGTAATATTTTTTGATGCGCTTGGCAATATAATGCGAGTTGGCGATAAAATAGTCCACCCGGTCCGCGGCGCACTTATCCCACTGGCGCAGCTTGAGCATCTGGCCGGGCATGACCGCCCGCACCAGCGCGTTGGCATTGTTGCGGTAGGTATAATAAAAATCCCAGACATAGCGGGTGGGCGTATGGCAGTAGCAGATATGCACGGCGTCCGGCCGGGTGATCACGCCCTTGCTGCAGGAAGAGCAGGACGAAATGACCATATCGTATTCCGAAAGATCCAGTGCTTCAAACGCGCGGGGCATCCACGGCAGCATGGCACGGTACAGCTTGGTGGCAAAAGGCAGCTTTTGGAGATAGGTGGTGCGGATATCATAATCCTTGAACCACGCAGGCATGTTGTTTTCGTCATAGACGAGGGTATAGATGGGTGCATCAGGGAAAACATGGTGCATACAGTCCACCACGCGGTCTGCACCGGCGTATGCCACCAGCCAGTCATGCACAATGGCTACCTTCGGCTTGCCGTTTTTCATCCTCAGCCCTCCTTTGGTTGGTTACTGGATCTTTTCATCGTTGACCATTTTGCCGCCAAACACGGTGCGGAACAAAATTTTGATATCCAGTGCAACGGTCCAGTTTTCGATGTACCAGATATCATAACGGATACGCTCCGCAATATCAGTGTCACCGCGCAGGCCGTTGATCTGCGCCCAGCCGGTCAAGCCAGGGCGCACCTGCTGGCGCACCAGGTAACGGGGAATTTCTTCCTTAAAATGCTCTACATGGAACGGGATCTCTGGCCGCGGGCCAACCAGGCTCATATCCCCTTTTAATACATTGAAAAACTGCGGCAGTTCATCCAGGCTGAATTTGCGGATAATGCTGCCGAACCGCGTTTTGCGCGGGTCGCTGTTGGTGCTCCAGGCCGAATCCTCGACGGCGTTCACCCGCATGGAGCGGAACTTATACATCATAAAGGGGCGTTTGTTCAGCCCCACGCGCTCCTGCTTAAAGATGATCGGCCCAGGGCTGGACAGCTTGACGCCGATGGCTACCCCCAGCATGATGGGGCTGGTGAGCACGATCAGCACCAGGCTGCCCACCACATCCATGGCGCGCTTGATAAAGGCGTTCAGGATATTATCAAACGGCGTCTGCCGGATGTTGATGAGCTTACAATCGCCCAGCACATCAATGGTGGGGCGGGCGGGCAGGTAATCGTTATAAAACGGCACCATGGTAATGCGGGTGCCGTGCTTATCGCAGGCGGCAAAGGCGCGGGTCAGCATGTGCATCTCGGCGGCATCCAGGGCCACCACCACCTCGTCAATGCCGGGTTCATCCAGCGTAACTTCCATTTTGTCATATCCGCCCAGGTAGCGCACATCCAGGTCCGGGTTGGCATAAGGCGCCAGGTAGCCATCCACATGGAAGCCATAATACGGGTTATGTTCGAGTGCCAGCAGGTACTCGGCAGCCATATCGCCGCCGCCGACCAGCAAGATATGGCGCAGGTCCTCCCCTTTCCGGTTGCGGGCACGGTCATACCAGCGCTTGATCATCCGCTTGAAGATCAAAAAGCCGGTGCTGAACCCGTACAGCAGCAGCATGACCCCGCGGGAGAAGTTTTGCAGGCGGAAAACGAAGAGCAGCGCCATAAAGCCCACCACGCCCAGCGCGTTGCCGAACGCAATGGTGGTGCTGCGCTGCCACAGCCCCCGCAGGCGGGAGGGGTTATACAGCCCGCGGCTCCAATAGAGCAGCACCATCACCACGGCGTAGCCCGCCCACCCCAGGGCAACCATAGGGCTGCGGGCAATATCCAGTGCCGGGCCGGCGCCGCCCTCCTCAAAAAAAGGCAGCCAGTTAAAGCGCAGGAAATTGGCCAGCAGGTATGCGGCAATCAGCAGCACAATATCAATCACACTGCTGATCAAGCCCCTGATACGCTGATTTTCACTGAGCAATCCTGCCGCCCCCTCTCTGTACGCCATATTTCAATCATTTTAGTATATCATAAAATCCATCCGGTTTCAACCAACGGCGGTTTTGCTGCGGCGCTGAAGCAGATTTTACAACTTTCCACTCCTGCTGCCGGACCTGCAGTTTTTTCCGCGTTACTCGAAGAAGTACTCCCAATCCTGATACGTCGCATTCACTTCAACTGCGTTTACCTGCGGGTACACGGTGCCGCTGCCGGATTTTGCCGTCAGCAGAATTTGCCCCACGCCGTTGGAAATGGTGATAGGCACCTCGTAACTGTCGCGGTCGGTGGGCAGGTAGAAATCGCCCTGGTTGGTGTCGCGTTCCGCGGCGGCGCAGAGTTCGTTTTCCGTCACACAGGTCACATGCAGGAACTGCCGGTCAAACGGGTGGTCCATGCTGTCAGAGCTGACCAGCCCATAGTGCAGTGTTACATCCGCCACACCGCAAAAATCCGCGTCCGCCGCCGTTACGGTCACCAGCACAGTGCCATCTCCCTGCAGGGTGGCAGCGGTCGTGGTTTCCACGTTCAGATTGTTATCGGTTCCGGTGCGCTCCCAGAAAAGGTGCATGCCGCCGGACTGGAAGGTGTTTGCCACCGGCTGCCAGTAACGGTACAGCTCCCGGTAGAACCACCAGTTGGCGTTGCGGCTCCACCGCTCCGGCGGGGCCACCTTGGGGCTGGGGGTCACGACAATGTCAAAATTCCCCTGCTGGAAGGTTTGCAGGTACGCCAGGCGTTGGCGATCCCCCAGGGCATGGATGATGTAATCCGTGCCGGTAGGCTGCAGCTGGCCAGTCATGGCTTCCAGCGCGCTGGAATAGGTGCCAAACAGCCGCTTGCCCGCCGTCAGTTCCTTTTCGGTTGCCAGCTTTTCGGCCTGGTCGCCGATCCAGCCGCCCAGCTCCGGCACAAAGGTATAGCTCTCGTGCCCGCCAATGCGGGTCTGCACCTGCCCGGCCATGCCGACGGCCAGCACAGCGGCCCCCAGCACCGCACAGCCTGCGGGCACAATGCGCGCTGCAACCTGCAGAAAGCTTACCTTTTGGCAAACCAGCAGCACCGCTTTGATGATACACGCCGGGGCCAGTACGGCAGCCAGTGCCGCCGCGCCGCCCGTGGGCCCATTGTTGGAGGCACTGACCATGCCGTACAGCAGGTTCCACAGCACCATGCCCAGTGTCAGGGCAAAGCCCCCGGCCGCCAACACAGCAGAGCGTTTGCTGCGGCAGACAAAAATACCGATGGCAAACGCCAGTGCCGCCGCAAGGCAGAACACTGCCGCGCCCGGCCAGTGCAGGTCTGCCACGCTGCACACCCGGTCGCTGAGGGTATTGCCGTAATACCAAGTCTGGTAAGCGCTGGTTCCGCGGGTCTGGCGCAGCCAGGCCAGCGGGTGCCCCCAGCTGATGAGCAGCACCGAAACGCCAAGCCCCACCACACTGGTAACGATGTAGCGCAGTGTCTGCACCACAATTTTACCGATGGAACTGCGATACAGCCGGATGAGATACAGCCCATACCCCAGCGCAATGGAAATATAGGCAGCGCCGCCCATATCATTGCTCCAAGGCACAAAAAAGCCTGCGGCAAAGGGCACCAGCACCGCCGGGGCCAACAGCCGCCTGCTTGTATCCTGCTGCCAGAAATGCAGTCCCAGCAGGATGACCAGTACCGCCAGTGTTAAAGCGGCGGAGCGCATCATGCGGGCGCTGTTGCCGTTGGCGGCGGCATAGCTCAGCAGGGTGTTCACCTGACCGGCAAACGGCAGGTTTGCCCCCTGCACATAGGCAAAAAACACGCTGCACAGCGCCAGCGCTGCCGCGCGGGCCGCACGGGCAGTGCCGATGACCACCAGGCAGACCGCCAGCACCAGCAGCTCAAAATAGAACCAGGTGCAAAAGTTTGTGGCAAACATGCTGCGGCCAAAGCTGTTGCCCAGCACCAGCAGCAAACCTCCCACGCTGTACAGCTCGCCCGCACCAAGGTAGACGGTAAAATCACGATAAGGTACCTGCCCGGCCAGCAGGTGGCGCACCGGGTTATAATTCTGGAAGTCGCCGTTCATGATCTCGTACCCGATCTCATAATTGGCGGCAAGACCGCGCACTGCGGCAAGCCCGGCCAGCACCAGCAGCAAAAACAGCCACGGTGCTGCGCGTTTGAGCTTTTGTTTTGCTGTCTGCATCAGCGGTAAAGGCCCTCCAGCTCATCCAGCTTTTTCTTCATTTCTGCACGCACGCTGGGTGGGTCCAGAATTTCGATCCCTGTGCCAAAGCCGGCCACCCAGCCGTAAAACCGGGGGCTGACCTGCACATTTACCACCACATTAAAGTGGTCGCCATCCGGGTTGCGCACCAGGGTAACCCCCGTGCCAAACCGGTCGATCATCGCCCCGGCCAAGCGGTTTTCGCACCGCATGGTCACTTTGCGCACCGGGCCGTTGAACATATCAAACATCTGCTGCATATACTGGTTTACGTCAAATTCGGCGTATTCCTCAGCGCCTTCACGTTCGGTATCCGGCAGCAGCTCCACCTTGCGCATTTTATCCACGCGGTAGTGCTTCAGACGGCCTTCGGTATAGGCGATCATATAATAGTTTCCGTTTTCCCACACCATCACCCAGGGGCTGACGGTGTACAGCTGGCCTTCATGACGGGGCACCATCTGCTTTTGCAGGTCCCAGTCACAGTATTTGAACCGCACCTGGTTGCCCGCGGTGATAGCGCTGTGCAGGGTATCCACGCTGTAAAGGATCTTTTCCTCCTGGCTTTTCACCCGGCCGGAAACCAGCACCTTGCGGTCCAGCTCCTCCTGGCGGTAGCGGGAGGTGAACTGTCCCAGCTTTTCGATCAGCACCTTGCTTTTGCGCGCGGTGATGAACTTGCTGGCATACACAGCGTCCACCAGCAGTTTCAGCTCCGCCAGTTCAAACGGGGTATCCACCATATAATACCCGCCCCCGCGGCCGCGCTGCTGCACGATCTCAAAGGGGGTATCCGGCATTTCGTTCAGGGTCTGGATATCGTCATACACGCTTTTGCGCTCTGCCACAATGCCGCGCTCTTTCAGCAGTTCTACCATGCGCGGCACACTGATGGGGTGCTTTTCGTCGGTTTCCCGCACAAAAATTTCCAACAACGTAAGCAGCTTTAATTTCTGTCCTTCTTTACGGGGCATAAAGGCCGCCTCCCTTCCGGCAAAACAGACCGGCTTCCCGGTTATTTTTTATCAAATGCCTTGCGGCGCTCGGTGGAAAGGCGGAACATTTTTTCCAGCCCTTCGCGGTCGTCATCCACCAGTTTCTGGCGCATGGTGGCAAGTGCATCACTGAACATATCGATCTCACTAATCAGGTTATCCTTGTTCCACAAGAACAGCTCCGCCCACATTTTATCGTTGATGTGCGCAATGCGGGTCAGGTCGCGGAAAGAATCCCCGGTATACTTGGCAAGCTCGGTGTTATCGCTGGCGCACATCAGGCTGACGGCAATGGCATGGCACAGCTGGCTGACATAGCCGATCATGTGGTCATGCTCTGCCGGGCTGAGCACGCTAATGCGGGCAAACCCCAGTGTGCGGGCCAGGGTACGGCACCATTCAATGGCTTCCGGGGTGTTTTTTTCGGTGGGGGTAATGATAAAGTTTGCCGGGGCAAAGTTCACCTCGGCACTGTGGGCCACGCCGCTGGTCTCACGGCCGGCCATGGGGTGGCTGGCAATGAACTCCACGCCCTCCGGCAGCATCTGCTGCACCGGCTCCACCACGCCGCGCTTTACGCCGGAAACATCGGTTACCAGCGTACCGGGGCGGACCAGGTGGCCGTACTGCTTGACCCATTCCAGCAGCACAGTGGGGTACAGGCCAAAGATGATGTAATCCGCGTTCTGCACCAGGTCGTCAAAGTTTTCGTTGCGGCCCTCGCAGATATAGGCGTGTTCCAGCGCATAATCCAGCGTGCTCTGGCTGTGGGTAATGCCGGTCACGCGGTAGCCTTTCTGGCTGAGCACCTGGGCATATTTGCCGCCCAGCAGGCCCAGGCCCACAATTAAAAACGTTTTGTTTTTATCCATCCCGTCCATTTTGCTTTCACCCCTGATTTGTTACATGGGCCCCCAGGCCTTTGATGACCTCAAAGAAATCCGGCCAGCTTTTGTTGACCGCGTTAGCCCCCTCGATGACCGCCGGCTGGCCTGCGGCCAGGGCAGCAACGGCCATTGCCATTACAATGCGGTGGTCGTTATGGCCGTTCAGCGGCGCCGTGGGCTTGTGCAGGGCGCAGCCCTCAATTGTCAGGGTATCGCCGTCCGCTTTTACCGTGCCGCCCATCTTGGCAAGCTCTTCCTGCATAGCGGCAATGCGGTCACACTCTTTAATGCGCAGCCGCCCGGCGTTGCGGATGATGGTGGTGCCGCTGCAGAAGCACCCCAGTGCGATGAGCACCGGGCCAAGGTCTGGGCAATCGGCCAGGTCGATCTCCACCGCCCTCAGCAGGCTGCGATGGAAGGTCACATGGCTGCCGCTGCGCTCAAACTTTGCGCCGCACCGCTTTAAGATATCCAGGATCACCCGGTCTCCCTGGTGGGAACCGGAGGGCAGACCCGTTATCGTAATGCCGCCCACAGTGCTGCCCAGCACGGCCAAAAACGCCGCCTGGCTGTAATCGCCTTCAACATCCATGTCTGCTGCCGCATAATGCTGCGGCGCTGCCACTTTGTAGGTGGCGGAGCCATCCTTGCGGGCGCGGACCGAAACTTTAACGCCAAATTTCTGCATCGCGTCTGTGGTCAGGTCCACATAGCTGCGGCTTTCAAAGGGAGCGCGCACCTCAATGGTGCTGGGGGCCTCCATCAACGGGGTGGCAAACAGCAGCCCGCTGATGAACTGGCTGGACACATTGCCCGGCAGCGTAAAGGTACCGGGGCACAGGCGGCCAAAAATCGTAATGCCCTGTTCGTTCTGTTCAAAACGCAGCCCCTGGCGCTCAAACAGCTGGGCATAAATTTCCTGCGGGCGCTGCATCAGGCGGCCTGCGCCGGTAAAGCGCACTTTTTGGGCCGTCAGGCTGAACAGCGGCAGGATAAACCGCAGTGTGCTGCCGCTTTCGTTGCAGAACACCGGGCGGGTAATGGTGGCAAAACCGTCTGCATTGCCGCGGCCGGTAATGGTCAGCTCATGCTCGCCCCGCTCCACCTTGGCCCCCAGCTGCTGGGCAGCCCCCAACGTGGCCAGAATATCCTGCGAAAATTCCACATTGCCAATGTGGCTGGTACCGGCGGCCAGGGCCGCGCACACCACAGCGCGGTGTGCCGCGCTTTTGCTGGGCGGCACGGCAGCGGTTCCGGCCAGGCGGCCCGGTTCAATGGCTGCAACGGTTGCTTCCACGGTGTTCCCCTCTTTCGTGCCGTTCAGGCATCAAATGTTGTTTCAAACGCCTGCACGGCGGTTTCTACTGTGTTTTCCAGGCGGCCAGTGTTATCCACCGCGGCATCGGACGCTGCGCGGTAAAGCGGCATCCGCTCGGCTTCCATCTTGCGCAGGGCGTCCAGCCCGGTGGAAAGCGGCCGCCCGCCGGTTGCCAGCCGTTCGACCGGGCGCTGCACCCACAGCACAGGGCCGTTCTGGCGCAGGGCGCGGGCGTTGCCCGGTGTTTTGATCACCCCGCCGCCGCAGGCGATGACCTGCCGTGTCTGCTTGCTGATCTCTGCCACAGCCTGAGATTCGTACTTGCGGAACGATGCCTCGCCTTCACGCGCAAAGATATCCGGGATGGGCATTCCGGTGTTTTTCTCGATCACTTCATCCAGATCCACATAGGTTTTGCCCAGCTTTTTGGCCAGGGCACGCCCGATGGTGGACTTGCCGCAGCCCGGCATTCCGATGATGGCCACGTTGGAAAGATCTCGCTTGAGCTTGCGGTGGGTGTCAGCGATCACAGCTTCCGGCAGCTTTTGGCCGGTAAAGTGCTCCGCCGCGTACACTGCCTGCGCCACCAGCATCTCGAACCCACAGTAGACGGGCACGCCAAGTTCCTCCGCACGGAGCAAAAGTTCGGTGCGGAACGGGTTATAAACGCAGTCCAGCACGGCTTCCAGCTTGGGGTAGGCATACAGGTCCAGCAGGCAGCTGCCGTTGTTGGGGTACATGCCCGCCGGGGTGGTGTTGATAATGATATTGATTTCCGGGTGCTGCCGGGCTTCCTCATAGGTCAGGGCACCGTCCTTGCCGCTGCGGCTGGCGGTCAGCACCTGTTTGGCTCCGGCGTCCTGGCAGACAGCCGTGACGGTGTTGTGGGTGCCGCCGGTGCCCAGCACCAGCACCACAGCCCCGGCAAACTTCACGCCGTGGCAGCGGGCCAGGTAGGCAAAGCCGGTATAATCCGTATTATAGCCATACAGCTTGCCATCCCGGTTGACCACGGTGTTCACTGCGCCGATGGCCGCCGCACGTGGTTCCACCTCATCGCAATATGGGATGACCAGCTTTTTGTACGGGATGGTAACATTGATGGCTTTGAACGCCTTTGCCTGCATAAAGGCATGGGCTTCTTCCTCCGTGGGCAGCGGATGCAGCTCATAGGAATAGCCGCACACGGCCTCATGGATGATTTTGGAATAGCTGTGGCCCAGTTTGGCTCCGATCAGACCGTATTCCATGTTGCGCTTCCTTTCTGTTTGCTTCGGCTGTATTACTTTTGCCCCAGCGTACCGTAACGCACGGTCAGCAGGTCCAGCACGGCAAATGCTGCCAGGGTGTTCTGCACCACAGCAGCACGGGGCACAATGCAGGGGTCGTGCCGGCCCTTGATCTGCAGTTTTGCATCTGCCTTGGCGATATAATCAACGGTATCCTGTTCTTTATAAATGCTGGGGGTGGGCTTTACCGCCGTGCGGAACACAATGGGCATGCCGTTGGCAATGCCGCCGTTGATGCCGCCGTTTTTGTTGGTGGCCGTTACCACTTTGCCGTCCCGCATGGTAAACGGGTCGTTTGCCTGGGAGCCGCGCAGGTCCGCAAAGGCAAAGCCCGCGCCAAACTCAATGCCTTTGACAGCGGGGATGGCAAACGCCAGGTGGGCGATCTCACTTTCCACACTGTCAAAGAACGGTTCGCCGATGCCCGCGGGCACCCCGGTGATGACAGTTTCCAGAATACCGCCCACGCTGTCGCCCTCGGCCCCGGCTGCGCGGATGGCTGCCTGCATGGGGGCTTCTTTTTCGGGGTCCAACAGGGCAAAATGGCCCGGCTGTGGTTCCGCCATAATCAAACCGGCAGAGCTGGAAAGCGGAGCATCCTCCACCCCGGCACAGCGGGCAATGTGGGTATACACCTTAATACCGCGCTGTGCCAGAATGTGCTCACAGATCGAACCCGCAGCCACGCTGGCTGCGGTGATGCGGCCGGAAAAGTGGCCGCCGCCGCGGGCATCCTGCCAGCCTTCATATTTGGCATATGCCGTGTAATCCGCGTGGCCGGGGCGCAGCAGATCCGCCGTTTTTGCATAATCCCCACTGCGGGTGTTGGTGTTGCGGATCATCATGGTGATGGGGGTGCCGGTGGTATGGCCGTTGACCACACCGCTCAAAAACTCCACCACATCCGGCTCGGTGCGGGCGGTGGAAAGCCCATCTCCGCGGGCGCGGCGGCGGTCCATCCGCTCGGCGATGTACGCTTCATCCACCGGCAACCCCGCGGCCAGACCGTCCAGCACAGCGCCGACGGCGGCACCGTGGCTTTCGCCAAAAATGGTCAGGCCCAATGCATTGCCAAAGGTATTTTTCATCGGCTCAGTCCTCGTTTTCCTTGATGCCAAGCAGGGCGGGCAGTTCGGTCATGGGAATCTTATCGGCGCGCCAGCAGCCCAGGCCGGGCACCTTGATGACGGTAATGGTGCTGCCCGCGCTCTTTTTGTCGTGCTGCATATAGCTCAGCACCTTATTTTTGTCCACACCCGTGCGGGTGGGCAGGCCCAAAGTGCGGTAGATGGCGCGGGTGCGGCGCACAAGGGATTTATCCTCGATCATAGGCAGCATGCCAAGCGCCACGCACTCGCCATGGAACAGGCCGTTGGTGCGGCGGCCGCGCACCCCCTTGACAGCCTCAATGCCATGGCCGATGGTATGGCCAAAGTTCAGGCAGGCGCGCTGGCCCTGCTCGTGCTCATCGTTTTCCACCACGTTCTTCTTCACGCGCAGGGAACGGTAGATGATGCGCTCAATGTTTTCTTCGGGGTGTTCACACTCAAACAGGGCAAACAGCTCCGGGTCAGCAATCAGACCCGCCTTGATGGCCTCCGCCAGGCCGTTGACAAAGTGGCGGCGGGGCAGCGTTGCCAGGGCATCAAAATCCACCAGCACCACCTTGGGCTGCCAGAAAGCGCCAACAATGTTTTTGGTTTCGCCCAGGTCAATGGCGGTTTTACCGCCAATGGAGGAATCGATCTGGGAAAGGGTGGTGGTGGGGCAGTTGACAAAATCAATGCCGCGCATATAAGATGCCGCGCAGAACCCGCCCAAATCCCCCACAACGCCGCCGCCGACGGCCACCAGCAGGTCCTTGCGGGTCATGTTGAACTCCAGCATGGCCTGCAGCACCTGGCCATACACTTTCAGGCTTTTGCTGGCTTCGCCCTGGGGCACAGTGTACACCATTCCATTGGGGCACTGGGCCAGCACGGTCTGGGCATACTGCTCCGGTACGCCGGAATCCGTCAGGATAAACACCTTGCGGTTGGCAACATTGGCAAACTGGTACAGGTTGGCCAGGCACCCGCTTTTCAGGATGATATCATAGCTGCGGCTGCCAAGCTGCATGGTCAATTTCATAACAATTCCTCCCGTGTTTTCCGTCATTTACAGGTCAAATACACCCAGTATCCGCACCGTGCGGCACACGTTTTCCAGCTCATGCACCAGCTTGGCGCAATCGTCCGTTGCGGCATTGGCCGGGCAGACAAGCTGAACATAAAAATAATATTCAAACTGAACATGGGGCAGCGGACGGCTTTTGATGGTTTCCATGTTAAAGCCGCGCTCGCCGATGATCTGGATCACCCGCGCCAGCCGCCCCGGCTTGTGATCCACCGTAAACAGCATCGAAAGCCGCTGCCCCGGTGCGGCGGCGATCGGCTGCCGCTGGGCGCCCTCTTTTTCAATCACGATAAAGCGGGTGGTGTTGTCGCCGTCCTCGTTCACGCCCTCGGCCAAAATCTGCAGCCCGTACAGCTTGGCTGTTTCGGCGGAAGCGATAGCTGCCAAGGTTTGGTCGCCCTGTTCCGCCACATAGCGGGCGGCATCCGCTGTGTTGCCCCAGGCTTTGGTGGCAAAGTGGTGCAGTTTCAAGAATGGCCCACTCTGCGCCAGCGCCTGCTGGTGGCTGATGACCGTTTTGATCTCGCTCAGCTGCGCGCCCGGCAGCGCCAGCAGGTCCTGCCGGATGGGCAGGTCGCACATGCGGGCTACTTTCAGGCCGGGGTGGGCATACAGCAGGTCCAGCACAGCGGAAACATCGCCCGCGTTGGAATTTTCAAACGGCAGAACGCCGCAGTAAGCATCGCCCCGCTCCACGGCTTCCACCACCTCGTTCCAGGTGGAGTACGCCTGTGCCTTGGCAAAGGGGAACAGCTGACGCAGCGCAATGTGGGACCACGCGCCCTCCACCCCCTGGTAGGCGGCAACATCCTGCCCAATCAGAACATGCTGGTACGCGCGGGAAACCGCCAGCGCTTTTTTCAAAAATTCGCGGTAATAGGGCTGAAGTTCCGGGTTCTGCACGCGGGCGGTATTCTTTTCCAGCACAAGGGCTTCGCGTGCCGGGTCAAACACCTGTTTGCCGGTGCGCGCCTTGTATTGTGCCACCTGGCCCACTGCCTGCATACGCTGTTCAAACAATGCGGCCATCTTTGCGTCGATCTCGTCAATCTGCGCACGGGCCCGCTGCAACTGATCCATAGACAGGTTCCTCACATTCCATGGTTATTCATGTTTACTATACTATAAAACGGTCTGTATCGCAATAGGGCACCATCAAAAAAAGCAAAAAAGCAGGGCCGAAGCCCTGCTTTTTGATTGAAAGAATAGTGAATAAAGAATAATGAATAATTTTGGTGGACCGCGGCGCGCAGCGCCGCTCAGAAAACATAAACTTCCTGCCATTCTTTTATGCGTGCCCGCAGCCTGATATCTCAATCCGTGCCGCAGGCACACCTTCATTTTTCTTTATTCTTTATTACTTTTTAATTTCTTTTCCTCTTCCCTCGCCTTCCGCACCAGATCCTCAAAGCTTGGCATGGGGGTAAAGATGCGGTGGTAGGGGTTTTCCGGCATGGGGGCCGGCTTTTTTACCGGGCGGTAGCGCATCACTGCTGCCCCACGGTGGAAACGGCACCCGCGGTCAAGATGTTCCACAGGGCATCATAGGTTTCGCTTTCCAGCGCGGTTTTGTCGGTATAATACGCGCGGCGGCCTATGTAGGTGTTTTTCATGATGTCCTGGTTTTCGCCCTGGAGGTCATCCACCATCGTCAGGCCGGTGTAGGTGCCCAAATCCAGACCGGTCAGAGCCGGGCAGTCCGTCCAGCGGTAAACCATCTTGGTCCAGTCCACAATCACATTATCATTTTCATCCACATTCTCCGTGTCGGGCATGGTGCCGTCCAGGTACTGCAAATCGCCGGTGGTTTCCGCAAACTGCTGCGCGTAATCGGTATCCTGCATGATAAAGATGTAAGGCCCGTCCTCACTGGATAAATCCGCCGAAAGCCGGGTCACATCAGCCATCTGGGTGTATGCATCGGTGTTTTCGCTCTCGGAATCAAAATCCAGGTTATACTGCACCAGCTCCACTACCACCTTGCCGTCGCCATTGCGGTCATCACAGTAGGCGGCCAGCGTGTTTTCCAGGGCCGTTACCGTATCTGTCGGCAAGTTGCTGCTGCCCACATAGCCAACGCGGTAGTCCGGCCGCACCCGGGTAACAACATCGTGCACCATCCACACCACCAGCACCACGGCGATGACCGCAATGCCAACGTACAGCTTGTGGTAATACCACCAGTTGGCAGCTTTTTCCTGTTTGGTATATTCTTTTTTCGATTCGGGCGTTTCATACTGTTCAACGCTGTCTTTTGTGACCCATGCCATCTTAAAAACTCTCCTAATCTTTTTAACGTAAGTGGTATTATACCATAAATTTATGTTGGAATTGTAAAATTATTTTGACCATCCCGTGCCCGCTGCCTTGCATAACCCGCTAAAAAACGCTATGATAAACTTGTAATATTGTAAGCAGGGCTGCAAAAGCTGCGGCAGCGCACTGCCGCCCAGTCCGCTTACCCCCAATTAAGGCAACACCGCACAATTCCCGCCTTGCGGCTTAAGCACCGCTCCGGCAGCTGCGGCACGGCATCTGCG
>OBAS01000793.1_pt1 | contig 21861 bp, 23 predicted proteins | sample 1517591 | NCBI WGS metagenome assembly OBAS01 (sample SAMN04571700, study PRJEB22368) | human gut metagenome | biome: human gut; material: stool | host: Homo sapiens | place: Luxembourg | collected 2012-10-05
TCATCGCTTAATTTTAATCCATTCTTTTTAAATACTTTTAATCCATTATCGCTATAAATGTTATGAGACGCAGTTATAACTAAAGCGTATGAATAGTTTAAATATGTCGTAGCAAAGGCTGAAATTGGTGTAGCTGCTACTTTTATATAGTCGACATCTTTACCGCTAGAAAGACAACCAGAAATAGCGCTTAGTGCTAATTCATCACCGCTTTCTCTAGTATCTTTAGAGACTAATAATCTTTCACCTTCAGGTATTCTTTTACCTAAAACATATCCTAATCTAAAAGCAATTTCCGGAGTCAATTCTTCATTTGCTTTTCCACGAATACCATCTGTACCAAATTTATATTTTTCCATTTTATTTACACATGATAAATATATGTCATAAAACCTTTTTTGTTGACAAAACTCATAGCGACAAACTTTATAAATAACTTGCTTTATGGCTATTATAGTTAATGCTATAATTTGCACATATCAAAGGAGAGAAGCTATGACTGAATGGGAAAAAGCTCAAAATGGATTTCTATACGATGCTAATTATGATGAAGAAATCGTTGAGGCTAGAAAACGTTGTGCTGATCTATGTTATGAATTTAATAATTGTAGACCTTTAGATATTAATAAACAAAGAGAATTACTAAATGCTATTTTTGGTAGTATCAAAGAAAACCCAGTAATCACAGCCCCTTTTTACTGTGACTATGGATTTAATATCTTTATTTGTAAGAATTTCTATACAAATCACAATGTCACAATATTAGATGGTGCTAAAGTAACAATCGGTGATAATGTTTTTATTGCTCCTAACTGTGTTTTATCAACAGCATGACACGCCATAGATAGCGAGCAACGTATTAGTGGATTAGAAATCGCTCTACCTATTACAATAGGCGATAACGTTTGGATTGGTGCTAACGTTTCTGTCTTACCTGGAGTAACTATTGGCAGTAATACTATTATTAGAGCTGGTAGTGTCGTTAATAAAAATATTCCTAATGGAGTAATTGCTGTAGGTAATCCATGCAAAGTAATTAGAAATATAACTGATGCGGATAAGAAAAAATATCCGATTTTTAAAAATTAAAGCACTAAAAAAGGTACAAACTTTATGTTCGTACCTTTTTCAATACACTTTTTATCTATTAATCTTCATCATCGATAGAATCAAGCATTCCTCTAAAGATGTTAGGGAATTCATCAAGCTTAACTTGTTCAAGAATTCCTTTATATGCTATTGAGACTCTGCCAGTTTCTTCGCTGACTACTACTGTTATCGCATCGGTAACTTCAGAGATACCGATTGCAGCTCTATGTCTAGCACCATATTTACCAGTTAAAGCTTTAGTTGTTGGTGTGTAATAAACAGAAGCACAGACAATTGTGTTGCCTTTAATAATGACTGCACCGTCGTGTAATCTTGTTCCTTCATAGAAAATTGTTTCGAGAAGTTCTGGAGTTACAGGAGCGTTAATCATAGTTCCTGACTTATAGTAATCTGTTAATGGTGTATGAGTTTCAAATGTCATTAATGCACCAGTCTTAGTTTTAGAAAGATTGCTAACGGCATCTGTAATTACTTTAAGCAATGCTTCTTTATCATACTTTTGATTTTCAGTTTTCTTCTTGTTCTTTAGTGTGCTAATAAGAAGTGGTCTAATATCACCAATATTAACAAAGCAGACAAGAATTAACATAATCATTAAGACCCACCAAATTATGCCAGCTACCATATTTAAATCAAATATGTATGTTAATATGTAAAGGAGGAAACCTCCACCAAATATAATTAGTACTCTTTTTTGCCTAAATTTATAATACACAAGCCCACAAAGACCTATGAGTAAAAACAGTGAAATAACAAAGTCGGCAACAAACAAAGCGCTATGGAAATCTTTCATTAAAAAATGCATCTAGCGGTACCTCCTTATCACGTTAATATTTTAGCAATAATTAATAGCGTTAAGCAATAATTTTATTTTCTTTTTTAATTAAAATATATGTTTTTATTTTCTTTTTTGTTAACTATTTGCTTATTAATTAAATTAAAGCGTTAAATTTGCAAATTTATTTCATATTTTAATTTGTTTTTATTTTTTATTATTTTTTAATCGTTTGTAAAATGTGTACGCATTAAATAGATATAAAGAATAAACATATGTTAATATTTAAAAGCAAGGTCAAAAAAATGGAAGAAGAATACGAGTTATTTTTACAAGAAATTATAGAAAAAGAATCATACCAACAGTTAAAAAACTTTATCCATCATGGAAAAGTATCGACTTATGAGCACTCTATAACAGTCGCTAGATTATGTTACGAATACGCTAAGAAGAAAAAGCTTGATATCGATTATAAGTCTCTTATTAGAGCAGCCTTATTACACGACTACTATCTTTACGATTGGCACGATAAAGGTAAGTGGCATAAGCCCCATGGCTATAAGCATCCTAAATAGCCTTACAAAACGCTATCAAAGATTATCCTGATATAAACGAAATTGAAAAAGATGCTATTTTAAGACACATGTTTCCTTTAACGCTAATACCACCAAAATACAAAGAAGGTTGGATATTACAAAAGTGTGATAAAAAAGCAACTTTTAACGATTATAAAAAGAAGAAAAAGAACAAATGACACAAATATTCTTATGTAGTAAAATATATTTGTGAATCAGTAAAGGAGAGCTATATGAATATTTTATTAGTTAATGACGATGGATATAAATGCGAAGGAATTAATATTCTTTTTAATAAACTTCAAAAATATGGAAATGTCATTATGGTAGCACCAAAAGAATTCATGTCAGCTAAATCTTGCTCTTTGACACTTAAAAGCTCTCTTGAATTTAAAGAGTTTGATAAAAATAAATATTATTTATCAGGCTTTCCAGCTGACTGTGTTTCTTTTGCTTTTTGGTACTTTAAAGATATTAAGTTTGATTTAGTCGTCTCTGGATGTAATGACGGACCAAATATTTCTTATGATACTTTATATTCTGGAACAATAGGTGCTTGTTTACAAGCTTCTAAACAAGGCTATAAAGCAATAGCTTTTTCTTGCCCTCACAACTTTGAAATACTTGAAAATAACTTTGATAAAGTTATGCAATATATCTTAGATAAAAATTTATTAAGTACAGAGTATTTCTTAAACGTTAACTTTCCACGTGGTGAAACAGTCGACGATATAAAGATGGCTACTCTTTACTACCGAAAAGACTATAACTACTTTGATATAGACGAAGAAGGAAGATACATAGCTAAAAGATACGAAGAAAAAGATATTACTGATGAAGAATCAGATTGCTATTTAATTGACCATCATATCGTTTCAATCCAACCTTTAAGCAATTCTTACTTTAATCAAGAAGTTTATAACAAATTAAAATAAGCACAATAAAACCCTATAAGTTTAAGCTCATAAAGCTATCTTATAGGGTGTTTTTATCTAATTAAAGTTCTTTTTTCCAAAGACCATGTAAGTTGCAAAGTTCATATGCAGCAATTACTTTTTCATCTTCAATAGTGAAAGTAGCTTTTGGTTCTTGACCAGGTTTTAACTCTATTTTAAAGAAGCCACGATCTGTTTCAAGAATAATCCACTCAATATAGTGAACGTCTAACATTGGGTGTAAAACACTACCAACTGTGACAGTAACTTTATTATCTTTTATTTCAACAACTGGTACGTGTTTTTCAACTGCAGCATCTGTTGTATTAGGTATAACTTCAATTAAACTAGGATCATTAACGGATGATTCATCCATTGGAATAACTTTTCCATTTAAATTTCTATAAAATTTCAACATATAAGGTTCTCCTTTTCTTACCCTAATGTTAACAAATTTATAAATATTTATTCAAATATAATGCTTAGTAATTTAATTTAAGTTCTTTCTTATAGATATCTAATAAATTTTTAAACCTAGCATAGTGAACAACTTCTCTTTGTCTTAAGAAAAGTAATGGTTCTATTACATCTTGATCAGAGGCTAAATCTATTAAGTGTTCATAAGTAGATCTAGCTTTTTCTTCAGCAGCTAAATCTTCTGTTAAGTCAGTTATAAAATCACCTGAACTCGATAAACTAGCAGCAGTGAAAGGATTACCGTTTGCATCGCACGGATATAAACCAACACCGTGATCGACATAGTATGGTGCTAAACCAGCATCTTCTAGTTCTTTTAAACTTGCACCTTTAGTTAACTGATAAACAATAGTGCAAATCATTTCTTCATGGCCTATTTCTTCAGTACCTATTTCAGTTAGTAAAGTTCGGCCACGTTCATCAGGCATAGTGTATCTTTGAGCTAAATATCTTGTCGAAGCTCCCATTTCACCATGTGGGCCACCATATTGAGCTATGATAAACTTAGCCATCTTCAAGTCTTTTCTTTTTATATCGATAGGATATTGTAATCTTTTCTCATATTTATACATAACTAATCTCCTAACCAAGCAGATGGTTTTGTAACATAATCCATATATCCATCTTTGTACTTACCTTCAGCTTGAGTAAGTGGTCCATATTTATCTATATATTCTTTCTTTTTATCACTAGCTAATTTAGAATACTTTTCAAATTCTAAAGCAGCTTCTTTATCGTTTGGATATATATCTAAATATAAACCTAAATCGTGTGCTACTATATCATAAGCCATAAGTTCTAACATATTTTTTTCTTTTTCAGTTTTAGGTGTAGATACTCCTGGTTTATAGTTTTTATATCCTCTATATTCGTTTTTAAAAGAGTTGCCGAGCATTAATGCATCGATAGGTGCAAATAAAAACGACTTTTGAGTTTTATTAATATCTTCTTCTTTTTTTCTCTCCTCACTATAGTCCGGAGTAGAAATAATAAAATATAACGGGTTTGAATTAAACATATTTTTCTCCTTAAACCTATGTTATTCGACTGCAAATAAGAAAGTATATTTAATACGCCTATATATAACTTTTCTTTTATCTTTATTTATTGATTTTTACTATTGTCTAAAGTAAAATTATGATACTGCCGACATAGCTCAGATGGTAGAGCAACTGATTCGTAATCAGTAGGTCGAGAGTTCGATTCTCCCTGTCGGCACCATTAAGAAATAACTGTGCTAATACGAGATTTTATGCTCAAATTAGCACTTTTTCTTTATTTTTAGGCATTTTTGGTAGGGTTCAAGTCCCGTTATTAGTAAAATTGCCCGGTTTTTTATTGCATTGTATTGGATTGATTCACTTCATAAAAAAGCTTTAGTGTATTTTCACACGATAGGTACACGATTGCTCACATTTCGTGTTATTCGTGTAAATAACATATTTCTTTTATAAATAGGTTTATTTTTAATAATTATTCCCCTTTTTTATTGGATGGATAAAAATTTTTGAAAAAAGGTGTTCAAAATGAAGATTTTTGTTCCTTATCTATTGAAGGAGGTAAGTTATATGGTTAAAGAAGAAGTTATTAAGCTTAAAATTGAAGGAAAATCCTACAGTGAAATTTCAAGAATCTTAGGAGTAAATGAGTCTACAGCTAAAACTATTTATAATAGATTTAAGAATAGTCATCCTGAATCATTTTGTCCTATGTGTTCAAAGTTCTTAATTCAAACTAAAGGACATCGCCAGAAAAGATTTTGTTCTAGTAAATGTAAAGACCATTATTGGAACTTAATGAAAAACCAAAAGAATAAGTAAAGAAACATATGAGAGACTAGCCAATATTTAAACTGGCTAGTTTTTCATTTTTTATGTTCTCTAACCAATCTAAAGAATGTACCTCTAGATACTCCTATAAGTGATGCTGCTTCAGTATTTGTTGTTTCATGATTTATATATTTATCTAATATATCATTGGTGTTAGGTGGCGTGACTACTTTGGGCCTACCAAACTTAACACCTTTTTCTTTTGCGATTCTGATTCCTTCCATTTGTCTTTGCTTAATATTTGTTCTTTCGTTTTCTGCAACAAATGATAATACTTGAAGAACAATATCACTTATAAATTTTCCAACTAGATTTTTACCTTCAATTCTAGTATCAAGTAGTGGCATATCAAGTACCTTTATATCAGCACCTATTGTTTTTGTAATATGAGCCCATTCCTCAAGTATCATATGATAATTTCTACCTAAACGATCTATTGATTTAACAATTAGTAGGTCGTCTTTTTTTAATTTCTTAATAAGTTTTTTGTAATTAGTCCTATCAAAATCTTTACCTGATTCTTTATCTACATAGATAAATTTGTCTTCTACTCCAAATTCTTTAATTTCTACATACTGCCTATCGATATTTTGTTGTTTAGTTGAAACCCTAATATAAGCATAAATCAACTTAATCACCTCCATATTATATACATCTATAAAACGGAAAATTTATCAAGTGATAAGCAATAAAAAAAGAGGTATCAAAAGCAATATAAAAATGTATACGTTTTGATACCTCAAATGTTTTCACTAATTTTCTACAATTATCTCACATATTTTCCAAAAAATCTCTATTTTAGGTAAATAAAACCCACTTTTTTCTATACTTTGATAAATTCCAATAATTTATACAATTTGATACTTCAAGGCCTCACTAATCAAAAATTGGAGGTTTCATATGATTGATTATCAAAAGGCAGTAAAAGACTTACGAGATAAGTTAATTATGACACAAGCAGAATTTGCAAATATGCTTGGTGTTTCTTTTACCTCAATCAATAGATGGGAAAACGGTCTTAATAGACCAACAACAGTTGCTAGAAAGCAAATAGTGCAGCTTTGTAAAGAAAACAATATCGAATTGAAAGAGGTAAATGAATAATGAAAACGTGTAAAGAATGGATTAGAAAACAACTTAAGGCTGATTTAACTGGTAAAGAATTTGAGGTTGTTACAAAGGGAAGAAATAAAGCTGATTGGTTGTTTGAAAACGAAGGAAATGCAATAATCATAGAAGACAAAGAGGCAACTGATACATCCTACGAAAAAGCAATAATTCAAGTAAATAATTATGGTGAACAAGTTTATTCTAAATATAAAAATATCATAACAATTGCCGTAAAAGAATTAGAAAATGGAGATCATAAAGTAGCTGTTTTTGTTAATGGTAAAAAGTTAGATGATCATCCTTTAAACAAATTAAATTCACTTGAGTGGTATTGGAAACTATTAGAAAAAGACTTTGATAGAGATTTGCTTTCTAAAAATATTGCATATTTAAATAATGAGATGCATGCAATGGGGATTGCAGATAATATACGAGCTTCTATTGCAGCAACAATGTTGGTTTGTATTTATAAACATTTGGAACTTGAAGAATCTGATGATATCGACAATATAAAAAATAAAGTTTATAAACATCTTCAAATGTTTACAATTGATGAACATGGTGAAGATTTGAATAAATGGAAGAAAATAAGAACTTTGTATGATAGATTCAATCTTGATTTACAAAAAGAAAAAGCATATTTGACTCCAGAATCAATATATAAAGTTTGGAAAATTATTAAGTTTGATATATATGAGTATATAAAAAATGCCAAAACTGAAGGATATGATATCATGTCATTATTTTTTACAACCTTTAGTAAAGCAGCATTATCAAATGATAAAGGTCAGTACTTTACACCCGACCATTTCTCATCATTAATGGTGGATTTAATTGACTTAAACGTGAATTCTAGAGTTTTAGATCCAACGTGTGGAAGTGGCACGTTCTTAGCAAAGTGTATGGATACGATGATTAAGATGGCAGGTAATGATGAAAATAAAATTACTAATATTAAGCAAGAGCAAATATATGGTATAGAAAAGGATGATACTGTTTATGGATTAGCAACAGCAAACATGTTATTGCATAAAGATGGTAAGTCTAACGTAGAAAATGGTGATTGTTTTTGTATTTTGCCTAAAATAAAAAATAAAAATATTAATCGATTAATAATGAATCCCCCATATAAAGAAAAAGTGACTGACATTGAGGAATTAAAATTTCTATATGAGTCATTAGAGATATTATTGCCTGACAGTTTAGCAGCAATAATCATTCCTACTAGCTGCGCTACAGGATCTAAATATGAAAATTTTAGATATAGTTTAATGCAAAAACATACTTTATTAGCTGTAATGACTTGTCCACCTGAACTTTTTTATCCTACAGCAACCAATACTTGTATAATGCTATGGAAAGCACACGTTCCTCATAATGGTGAAACTTATTTGGCAGACTGGAAAGATGACGGATATCGTAAAAAGAGACTTGGTAAAAAAAATACTGTCAGAATATGTGATGAAACTGAATGGTGTGAAAAAAAGAAAAAATGGATAGAAGATTATAAAAGTTCAACTCCAGTTAGTGGCTTGAAGGTTCGCCTTACTTATAAGGATTCATGGTTGTACGAAAGTCATTATAAGATTAATTTCGAAGATGAATTAAAAGAAAGTGATTTTCAACAATCTGTAAATAATTACTTAGCATTTTTGATTAATGAAAAAGGAGACATACAATAATGCTTTTAGGACATGAAAATTGGAAATACTTAAAACTAGGTGAAATTTTTGAAATTTCAAAATATGGTGATGTGGAAAATGTAAGGGCATTAAAAGATGGAAACATTAGGTATGTATCGACATCACGTTATAATAATGGAATTTATAGAAAAGTTACTAATACAAAATATATTATTGAAAAAGGTAATTGCATTACCGTCGGAATTGACGGAAGTTTTTCAACGTTTTATCAAGCAGATGATTTTATTCGTACAACTAATATAGCAACACTTAGGTGTGAAAAAATGAATAAGTATATAGGTTTGTTTTTCATCACGTTGATTCGATGTGCTTTGTCAAAATACTATTATGGTGTAAAAATAAAACAAGATAATATACTGTCAGAAACAGAAATTTTTGTTCCTATTGACTCAAATGATAACCCTGATTGGAATTTTATTGAATCATATTTGGAATCTATTTACACTAAATCATCTGCAGAATTGGTTAGTCATAATAGCAAAAAAATGACCCTTGATTACACAAATTGGAAGAAAATAAATTTACTAGATGCATTTTCATATCAAAGAGGTCAAAGATACAAAAAGGAAGATCATATAAAAGGTAGATATCCTTATATTTGCAGCTCGGAATTTAATAACGGAATTGACTGCTATGTAACACCTGGTAAAAAAAGTAAAATCTATAATGATTGCTTGACTATTGCTAATAGTGGTAGTCGTGGCGTTGTGTTTTATCATGAAGGAGATTTTGTTGCAAGTGATCATGTCACTGTTTTATGGAGGAAGGATGAGAAACCACTAAATAAAAAAATAGGTTTATTTTTGAAACCAATTATTGAAAAAAACGCAAATAGATTCCTTTTTAATAAAGAGATAAATAATGAAACAATAAAAGAAATTGAAATTTTTTTACCTTTTGAAAATGATAAAATTGACTGGAATTTAATGGAAAAATATATAGATAGTCTTCCAAATAGTGATTTAATTTAAAAATGGATAACAATTAACACCTGAGATTATATCAAAGGTGTTTTTTTGTCTGAGCGAAGCGAGTAAACCCCCCAGATAGTCTTGGGGGTTCAAAAGAACTTATAGTTTTGCTTGAAATAAAAAAACCTTACAATATAGATAACGCGCCAACGTTACATATTGAAAGGAGTTTTATGTCATTTAGCACACACATGTTGGAATTGTAAGTATCACATAGTGTTTGCTCCAAAATACAGAAGAAAGGTTTTCTTCAATTAAAAAAGGGTAGATATCGGTAAGATATTGAGAAAGTTATGTGAATTCAAAAACGTAACAATCGTAGAAGTTAAAATATGTCCAGGCCACGTTCACATGCTTGTGGAGATTCCACCAAAAATGTCTGTTTTAGGCTTTGTTGAATTTTTAAAAGGCAAATCAAGTTTGATGATATATCAGAAGCAGGGAAATATGAAGTTCAAATATAGAAACAGACAATTTTGGTGTAGAGGATTCTATGTTGATACTGTTGGAAAAAACACAGAAAGAATAAAAGAATATATTAGAAATCAATTGAAAGAAGATGCAGAGCAAATGCAATTAGCAATTGAATTTCCAGATGACCCGTTAAACGGGTATATAGTTGTATTAAAAGCTAGTGTAATAAGCGGTGTTGACGCGTTACCTTCGCCACATGGTAGTGACGGCGAGTAACATGAGGACTTAAGCGCCCGAAAATGAAAAGCCACCAGCTAGGCTGGTGGATATTTACTCATATCATCCTTATCTAGCCTTCTCATTTGAAACTATTTGCAACAAAATGAAACTACCATTCGAAAAATGAAATCGTATTTCTATACTTTTGCCAATACATATAGAAAGCATAGGTTTAATACAAAGAAAATAATGTATCAAGCTTTTTTTGCGCATAAAATAGCATTTTTTAAGGTGTTTTAGCCTATTTTTAAGACATATTGCCTGAGATTTGGAGATTTTTACTCCATTTCTTAGTCTTTTTTTAATTTTATAATCAGCTAGAAAATGAAAGGTGTCAGCAAGAAAACGAAAGCTAAAAATTGTGTAAATCTTCATAAATATAAGATTTAAAAAATGGAGACAATTTTGAGAAAAACCAAGCTCCATATAGATAAAAAGGCAAAAAAATGTTATAATTTCTAAAAGATTATAGAAAATGTGGATGAGGAGTATTTATGACTTATAAAGAAGCAGTCAAAAAATTAAGACTTAAAATGTTGATGACTCAAGAGGAGTTTCCAAAACTTCTGGATATTTCTTTTGCAACTATAAATAGATGGGAAACTGGTAAATACATTTCAACTATTAAAGCACTAAGGAAATTACAACCATATTTTTGAAAAGTATAATATTGAGGTGGATGAATAGTGGAGATTGCAAACCTAGTTATATCAATTCTTTCTTTAATAGCTACAATTGCTATATCTTTTGTTATCTATTTTTTAGAACGACATAATCAAAAAGTGTCCAAAGAAAAAGAAGTTAAAGAGAAGGCAAAAAGATTTATTATTGATAATGCAGATGAACTTGATTATTTACATTGGGCTACTATTGCTGTGGGATGTTATCCACAAAATAAACATGTCAGAAAAATATATAATAATTTTGCAATTTTAGATGATGAAGTTAAGCTAGAAGTTTTGAAACAAAGAGAACTTAATTGTGAATTAATTAATAATGATAAATGGATTTATGAAAAAATAGATATGGTTCAAAAAGCAATTCAAGAGTTAGATATCGGTGATGATTTTTTATATGATGGCGGTAAGTATCTTACTAGAACATACAATTATAAAAATGAATCTATTGAATCACTAGAAAATATTAAAAACGAACATGATAAATATAATGATTATTTTCATATTAGGAAAATGTTTCAAAAGCATAGTGGGAAATTAACATATGAACAGTATTTAGAAGATTATTTATACTGTAAATTTGATAAACCAGATTTAACGCCACCACAAGGTACTAAAGTTCCACCTCCTAATGATTATTTGATATCAGTAGAGAATTTAAGAGAATGCGATGAGAATTATTTGTGCTATTGGATAATGATTATGGTAGAAAATGTTATTTCTTTTGCAATTAGATATTTGCAATATAAAGAAAATGAGCATACAGAAACTGATGCACAAGTTGAAAAATTTGAGGATAAATATTTTTCAGTTTTATATGAATTATATTATTTTCAAAAAAGCAATTAAAAATAGAAGTAATATAAATGAACAATAACTATTTTTGTTAATATTATTTTAACTGATTATAAATTGCAAAACTAATGAAGGTAAAAAATGGATAACGAAAAATTAAAAAAATATTATAAAGAAACTCATGAAAAAAAGATTTTTCATACTAAACTTTTTTCTGATGATAGTTCAGCTCACATAATGTACATATATGAGTATGAAAAAGAAATCGAAAACTTTTGTTCTACGTTTTTATGCTATCTTCCTTATTATGTAAGAAATTCTGACCAACTTTCTACTATTTCAGATGATGATACTGAAAATGATTTAATTAACAGATCTAAAAAGATTAGAATAAGTAAAATCGTTCCACAAAGAAAAATAGAAGTTGATGGGTTATATGGCGAATTGTTTTTAGATTTTTATCTAAGAATAGTATGTAATAGAAAGTGTTTAATAACTTATGGAATGAAAAAAGCCTTTTCAGTTGCACAAAATGAAGAGGCACGTGGTCATGATAATGTTGTTTATTATTTAGACAATGGAAAAATTAATATTTGTTTCTGTGAAGCTAAATTTGTCAGTGGTGCATCAACTGCAAAGACTAAATTAATCGAGGATATAAATGGAACAACAAACAAAAATAATGGACACTTATCAAAAGATTTTTTAAATGACTATATAGCTTTTATACTTGAACAAAATCCATCGATTGACGAATCTGATAAATCAATATTAAACCCATTTTTTGAAAAATTAAATGCTGAATTGGATAACACAAATGATTTTGTTAATGTTTTAATAAAATTTGATGTTTGTTGCAATTTTATATTTTTTGCAATTTTTGATTCTACTAGAAAAGAGCCTCAAAAACTAATTGAACATTATAATGAAATATTTAATGAGGCAACAAAAAAGATCAAAGATTTAGGAATTATTAATTATAAAATTGAAATTATTTTTATTCCAACTGATTCAAAGCCTTTAAGAATTAAAGGAGCAATTCAAAATATTTATGCATAGCTTAGAATTAATAAACAAAATAAATAAATATTCAATTGATAACAAAGAAAATGAATTATTGAATATACTTAATGATTTATTTAATGATGGTAGTTACAAATCATTTCTTCAAGAAACATTTTCTTTAATTTCAATTACAGAAATGTATGGATTTTTAGCATACTTGACTCCTGCTGAATTAAATGATTTTTTAAATTGGGATGAATTAAAAAGCAAAACATATAAAGGAATAAATATAAAGTTTTATAACCGAGGCCAATTATCATTACTGTATGACTTTGATAAAAATAGAAAGGTGTTTTTATCAGCACCAACTTCTTTTGGCAAAACAAGTATAGTTTTAGAATATATTATAGATAATTATCAAAAACTAAATAATATTCTTTTTGTTGTTCCAACCAATTCTTTACTAGAAGAATTATATCAAAAAATAACTTTATTAAATAAACAAATCAGTATGAATTATTTTATATCAACACAACCTCATATTAAGAAAAATAATAGAAATTTTTTGCTTTTAACTCCTGAAAGATTCTTTTTAATAAGTGAAATCTTCAATATAGATATCTTCGATCTAACCATCATGGACGAGACATACAAGATTGTCGATTCTAAAAAAGATCACATATCTGATTTTTTAGATTCAAGAGCACTAAGATTTAGAAAAGTTGCAGATATGATCGGAAATTCAAATAAAAGAGTAATTTTTTTATCACCATTTACATATACACTTTCTAGTTCAATGGAACTTTTTTTGAAAAAGTACAATATTAAAAAAATTGATCGAAAACTTGAATATGTTAGCAGAAAAATTTATAAAAAAGTTGACGCCAAGGATTTTACTAATGTGTTTAGCAAAGAAGAAAAATATATTAAAAACCTTTCCAAAGCAAAAAAAACTAAGTATATTCTTGAAAAATTAGAAATGCAAAAAAATATTGTTTATGTTTCAAATTACTCAGAAGCATATAAGATTGTTGATGAAATAAATGAAATTAAACAAATTACTTATAGTGAAAGATTTGAAAAATTTATAAAACATTTAAAAACAAATTACATCACCAACACTGGATATGAGTGGAAAATAATAACCGCTTTAAAAAAAGGAATTGGAATTTACGTTGCTCCTTTACCTAGATATATAAAGAAAGAAATAGTTAATCTTTACAATAAAGACGAACTAAAAACTTTGATTGTTACTACTGCATTTACTGAAGGTGTAAACACAAATGCTAGTAACCTAATTTTTACAAGTTTAAACAATGGACCAACGACAAATAAGTTATCAGAAATAGATATTCTTAATGTTTCCGGAAGAGCTGGAAGATTTGCAAAGAGTAGTATAGGGAACATTTATTGTATTGATAACAATGTTTATGAAACAGTAAGTTTACTTCAACAAAGTGGAACTGTAATGTTAGAAAACTATAATTATTCAATTAAAAATCCAGAAATTAATCGCACAGATTACGAAATTGAAATGATTGATGACGAATTCTTAACACATGAAGAAACAAATATAAAAAAAGAAATTGATGAAGAAAGGAAGAAACTAAATCTAACAAAAAAAGAATTAAACATTTCTTTGTGTGTACCTACAAAATGGAAATTAATTATTTATCAAGGAATAAACAATAATAATATTGAAGAACTTTATAATGCATGTAAAAATATTTTAAGCAACGAATCAGATAAGAGAGTTGGATCTTTGAAATTTATTTTTTTATTTATAAAAAAAGAATTTTATAAATTTAATATAAATCCATTTCAATGCAAATCATACGAAATAAAAGCTTTTGATAATAGCGACAATTTTATATGGGGTCGTTTATATAGTATATATTCAACAGGTAAAGCAAAAGACATAATAGATAAAAACATAAGATATATTTCAAGAGAATTTAATAGAATTAAAGAATTGATATATTTTAAGTATCATAATAAAAAAGATGTTAAGATGTTTTTTTAATTAAAAGGTAAAGAATGGATACTTAGTTATTATAACTCAGAGTTAGAAATAAATTATGATGCATTTTATACAGAAACATTTAAATTTATTAATAGCATAATTCAATATAAAATTCCTTTTTATGTATCTTTTGTCACATCAATAGTTAAGTTATATTTAGAAAAAAACGCTTTAAACAATACTTATGACATTGATCAATTAGATTCAAAGCAAGTAACATTATTTTTCGAAAATGGAAGTGTTGATGATACTTATGAACCTTTACTTGATTATGGAATTTCTAATGATATGATGATTAAAATCAATGATAATAACATATCTTTTAATGATATAATCAATTTGAACTTCAATGAAAACATCTTTGATGAATATGAATTGATTATTTTAAAAGATTTTATATATATAATGAAGTAAAAGTTTTTAAAATAAATGATTATAGTAAAAGAAATTAAATGTAATAATCAATAAGATTTTGTAGTTTATTAACGTCTGAAAATGTAGACAATTGTCGATTAAATATCATTATCATTAAAAAACATAAACTTATTTTATTATTCCTTATACACTCAATTTAGTATTAAATAATGTTGTTTTTAAAAATTAGTATCAAGGAGGTATAAAATATGTTTAATAAGAAATTATTTGAAAGCATTTGTAATTTAACATGTGAAAAGGAAGATTTTAATTTTAATCCAGCAAATCGAAGAAAAGTTAAATACGATTTAGAAGATCCATTCATTAAATACTATAGTTACGATTCTATTGTTAAAGCTTTTAATAAATATATTAATAAAGAATGGGATGATAAAACTTTGGCACATTGGTTTTGTGTTTATGATTGGATACTTAATGGTGGATTCTCATCAAAAACAAAAAGTAGCTTGAATCTAGTTGAAGAACTAATAACTTTTATTATCTCAGATTACTTAGATGGTATGTCTTTTTTTGAAGAAGAATATTATCTTAATAATGAAGATAAAACTTCAATCGAAAACTATATTAAAGGATTTAAATTCTGTGATGAATTGTGGCAACAAAGAAAAGAATTTAAAGCTTATTACTTTATGGTAAGAGATGTATATCTTTATTCCAAATTTATTGTTTTAGTCAACGATAGTAAAAAGCAATATATGATTATCAAAGAAGATTATTATAGTAGAAAATACAATGATGGAAATCTATATTGGATGAAAAAAGCTGAATTTGAAAAGTTAATAAAAAGATTAGAAAACGAAAAATATGAAATAATCAACTATGATGAAAACGATTATTATGAATATTTAAAAAATGGAGATATGGCTTTTGAGTAATTTTCCCCTTTACTATATATAACCGTAAATTTCCCACTAGTTTTGCTCACTTTTTTAACAAATTTTAATTTATTTGCATTTCATTTATAATTTTAATAAACTTGATATATTAAAAATAAATGCTATAATTTTGACCATAAAGGTAGTGCACCGAGAGATCGGGTGTATTAGATTATTATAATTTTTATTATAATAAGCGAGGCAAGCGGACTTGCACAAAAAAAGGAAGGCTAAAAAGTCTTCCTTTTTGATTTGAATATAAATTTAGAATATTATATTTTTATAGTTCAAACAACTTAATAATAAATTTAAGTCAATATTTTTGGTTATCACTTTAATAATGTTAGTTTTAAATTATAAGACATCAAATTAATTAAATATGTTAAATTAATTATATCTTGAGCACTCAATTTTATTGATATAAAATAAAGTAAAAGTTAACATAAATTAATTTGTTAATTTTTTATGTTAATTATCAGCTTATTCTTTTTGTAATTTGAATTTTATATAATTAAATTGCAAAAGGAGGAATAAAAAATGTACTACAAAGTTTGTGCAAAGTTTGGACACGTCGGAAGAAACAAATTCATACATAAATGGTTGTATATAGAAGCATCAAGTAAGAAAGAAGCAGCTGAAAAAGCTAAAAAAACACCTAGAGTAAAACATAATCACAAAGATGTTATAAAAGAAGTAATTAAAATCGACTTTGAAGAATATATGCAAGGATTAAAAATAATGATGAGTGATAAATACTTCAAAGTTTGCAATTCTACCGATCAAAGACGATATAACTGTATTAATCCAGAAGATATTGAAGAAGAGCCTATTAAAATAAAATATAGAAATAAAAGAGATGGACAGATATTAAGAAACATCGCTAAAGCAAAAGAAATGGACAAAGAAATAAAGGAGGCGTATATATGATCGATAAAAAAAGAGTTGGAAAATATCTTAAAAGCTTACGTTTAGAAAAAAAGAGAGAAAGAGATGGAAAATCTTTTTCTCAAGATGATTTATCTAATGAGATGAACATTTCTATTAATGCTATTGCAGAATGGGAAAGTGGAGCATCGTTACCTTCATATGAAAAATTAGAACAATTATCAAAAATTTTCAACAAATCAATTGATGAATTATTAGATGGAGAAAGTAGAATAAATGTTGATTATAGCAATAAATATTTTACTTCTAATACATATTTGTATATGGATTCAAAATATAAAGACAATTCATATCAAATAAGAAACGAACAAATTAATTTAATAACTAAAACATTTAAAAAGTTGTTAATGACCAGAGTAAAAAGATTATTAACCGCAAATGAAGAAGATGAATTTAAATTTTTATTTAATAATTTTTATAATTTATCAGATTATGCTAAAGAACTTTCAGATATTAACTCCAATGATGATTATTTAAAGTTTAAATATACACTTGATGATACTCTTTCAAAAATGAAATCAAAATCTTCTAACGAAAAGTATTGGGAAATACAAAAATTCTTCAGTGAAAATAAATACTTATGGTTCACGTTTAGATCTGATGTACACGATTTAAGATACTTAAATATTCTAAAAGAGAGATTCAAAAATATTGAAAATTGGCAAAAAGATATGCTTTTGGCAATGTTTCAAAATATAGAACCATCTAATTCTAACCCAGAAAAATATGGGTCTAATTATTTAAAAAAATATGAAGAAACTTTTGGTGAAAGTAATCATGAATTAAACGTTAAAAGTATTATTAAAGACTTAATTAATAGAGGTGCATGTATTATTCCTTTTTTTCTAAATGTATACAAAGAGGAACTTGTTACACATAGAATAATTGATAGAATGCAGGAACTATATGATTTATGTTTAAAACCAATTGAAATACAAATTATGGATGAAAACAATAAACAAAAATGTTATCTAATAGAAAATAATTTAAAAAACAGATTCATAACTAATTATTATTTGAATCTAGAATTACAATTAAAAACATTTAGACATTCTAACAATAGATTCGATAATTTTGAAAAAATATACAATTGGTTTATTAACAATGATGAGATACCAGATAATACTTATAAAGAAATTGCTAAAGATCTCGGTCTTGATACATCTCAAAATAAAAAATATTGGCTATCTGATGCAAAAAATCAAAATTCTATAGAAAAATATTTTAAAGAATATAAAAATACTGAAGGAAAAATATCTAATGGTTTAATTGAATTACATGAACTTAAATCAAAATTAGACAAAGGAGAAACAGTTTACACAGAAAAGAAATTACATATTATTGGTGGAAATGATGAAGAATCAATTAGAAAATATATTGAGTACTGGAAAACAAAAATTGATTATTCAACATATATAGAATCACGAGATTTTAAATTAACAACAGAACTATTAAATAACATAGATTCTCTTTCCTTAAAAGAAATTAAAGATAAATATTTTAAAATGGAGGTGATTAGAGATGAATAATTACAATATACCAAGTCTTCTAATAAAATTGCGCACTGACTATGGTTTTAATATTCAACAGGTTGCAGATATCATTGGTGTAAGCAAAGCTGCTGTTTCAAAATGGGAAAATGGTGATGATATTAAAACAGAGCACTTATATGATTTAGCCAAACTATACAATGTTACATTGAGTGAAATTTGTAGTGGAAAACTAAACAACGAAAGTAGTAAAGATTATTTATATAGAAATTACGATTTATCCAGCTTTGAATTAAATGAAGATATAACAAATAAAAATGTCGATAAGTTAAAATTTTTATTCAATCAATGTAAAATAGTTAAAAATAGATTTTTTGAATTATTACCAAAATGGTCAGAAAATAATTTATCTAAAGATGAATTAGAAGAGTTCTCAATTATAGAAAAATACTTTAAATTTGATTTGGATTATTGCGTTAACAAATTTAATCAAATAATTATACTAGATTTAAATAAGAATGTTGAAAAAGAATTAGTTTTAAGAGTTATTAATAAAATATCAAGCTTCAGTGAAGATGAATATATGTGGGAACTAACTAAGCTTTATGATTTTATATACGATTATAAAGAAGAAAAAATTCTATCTAGTAACAATCTTAAAGCACTAGAATATATGCTTTCATTTTTTACACAAATTGAAAAAGATTCAACATTATGTGCAAATTTATATACACCTGATGGAATAATTTCAGATTATGACATAGAAAACATATCTTTTTTCAAAATAATAATTAATTCTGGAGCAAATGTTTTATATAGTTATAAGCCTCTACAATCTTTTTTAGATAATGAACTATTTGATAAAATTGAAGGGAAAGTTGTAGAAATTAATAGAGAAATATATTCAAAATACGAATACGCATTTTATGATCATAATGGAAATAAATGTATTCCAATCTTAAAAAATTGGAAATCATTTACTTATGATGATTACTTAGAATTTGTTGATACCAAGAGTACAGAAAGATTAAAAGATATAGTAAATTTAAAAACTAATAATCCACAAAAATACTATTCTAATTTAATTAAGAGGGAACAGTTATAATGCTGGAAGGTATCGAATCAAAAATGGAAGAGTTATCAAAGAAAATTGAATACGAATTTAAAGATATCTCTCTTCTTAAAAAAGCTATGGATTCAACAAAAATACAAGAAAAAAAAGAACACTCAAACCAATGCTTAGCAACTGTTGGAGACGCAGTTTTAAAATTACTTATATCAGATTATTTATTTTATATAGATAAAATAAGCACTAAGGGTGAACTTACAGAAAAGAAAAAAGAATTAGAAAACAATAAAGTACTTTATAAAATAGTAACAAACGAAGAAATTATAAATTTTGCTTTTAACGATAAACACTTTTATTCTAAAGAAAACCCACAACACGAGAAAGTAGCGTCAAGTAAACATGATTCATATCTTGAAGCTATTATCGGAGCAATATTCTATGATGGAGGATTTGAGAAAACAAAAATATGGTTTGAGAACTGGTTATATCCTATATTAGAAAAATACAAGAAATAAATTCCTATTTTTTAGCAAGAATTTAATTATATTTCTCCCCTTCACTATATATAACCGTAAGATTTCATATGTTTTTGCTCACTTTTTTGTTTTCTTTACATTTTGTTTACAATTCACTTCAATTTCGACCCCGTTACACCTTTATTCCTATTTAAATATTTCTAAAAATTAGAATACCTGCTAAAATCAATTTGACGTATTTTATTTTTATAGAAAGGAAATGCATATGAAAATAACATATAAAGACGTTGAAGGAGTAAGGTTAAATAAAGAACAATATAGCTTTATAAATTATAATTTTAATAAAGCTTTTCCAAACTTTCCTGACACTTTCAATTTTAACGATATTGTTAGTAGATACGGTATTAGAGATAGAAGAACTAACTTATCTTCTTCTGATATTATGCTTAGTATTTTTAAACAATATAATGCCGAAACAATTGATCCAACTAAGTATTCATATTATGACTTAAAAAAAATACTAAACTTTAGAAAGAAAAATAATACTTTAAAAGAAGGTGAAGTATTTAAATATCAAGAGATATTAAAATATCTAAAATATGATTTATTATTTGATTATGATAATCAACGCCTTAACTATGTAGCTGGTGCCACAGCATCAGTTAATTTTGAAAAACTAATTAAAAGGTTTGATGAAGCCTGTTTATATCCTAAAGATATGTCAACGCTTTTAAAAGCTCTAACAATGCAAGTTAATAATGCCGTTATAAATGGCTTATTTACAGGATTATCTAACTTAATTAGTCTTTATTATATGTCTGCTGTTAAAAACGCTGATAAAACTAAATTCTGTGATCCTGTATTAGAAAATATTATTACTTATCTTTATCACGATTTTATATTAGGTGAAAACTGCATTTCCATTCCAGCATTAATAGATTCAAATTTTGATTTACTTATAACTACATGTAGAGAGTTATTTACAGAAAATAAAAAGCCTATAGAAGGTAAATCATATTCAGTTAAAGATTTATACGATATTATAATATTTCCATTCTATAAAATATTTTGTAATTACACTAAAAGAGTACCAGCTGATTTATACACATATTTTAATAATATAAAATAAAGGATAAGATATGCAAATCCAAGAATTAATTAATAAAGTTTGTACTTTAAGCTGTACAAAAGAAGACTTAGTTTTAGATTATTCGTCAATTAAAAACTTAGAACTAAAAGATTCAGAATGTTCTTTTATTAAATACTATAATTTAAATACTATACTTGAAGCTTTTAATAAGTGCATCAATAAAGAGTGGAATATAGAGACTTTAGTAAATTGGTGCTCAATCTATACTGGAATAATTGAAGGAGAATTTCTTATCACTTCTAAAATAAACTTTAAAGGTGTAGAAAGATTAATTTATGATCTTATTACAACTGAACTAGATATATTTCCAGGTATGTACGCTGATGAAACAGGTTATCTAGATGAAACACCTGAAATATTAAATAAACTCAAGTTTTATGATAGCTTATGGCAACAAAGAAAAGACTTGAAGGCTTTTACTATAGAACGAGACTTAGATCCAAATTCTATTTCAGTACTTACTCTTTTGATAAATGAAAAGACTAAAGAATATATGACAGTCTCATCTATAGAAGATATTATTTTTGATGAATCAATCCATATAGTAAATATAAATGAATTGAAACAGTTAATACTTAAATTAGAAAAGGATAAATATAAACAAGTTCATAAGGTTGAGGTTTATATAGAAGATGGAACTTAATAATTAATATGAATAATCATATTTTTCTATATTTATCCCCTTTCACTATATATAACCGTAAGATTTCATATGTTTTTGCTCACTTTTTTAATAAATTTTA
>OBAS01000803.1_pt1 | contig 21616 bp, 11 predicted proteins | sample 1517591 | NCBI WGS metagenome assembly OBAS01 (sample SAMN04571700, study PRJEB22368) | human gut metagenome | biome: human gut; material: stool | host: Homo sapiens | place: Luxembourg | collected 2012-10-05
TCGCCGCAGGCGTAGCCGTGGTACGAACCTTCGGGTTCGTCGTCCAGCAGCAGCGGCGTGGGCCATACGGCCGTGGCGCCCAGCCCTGCGATGTAATCCAGGTGGTCGATCATCCCCTGCAGGTCGCCCCCGTGGCGGCCGAAGAAGGCGCTGCGGTCGGCGCGCTCCCGCGTGTGGGGCGTCGAGTCGTTCGACGCATCGCCGTTGGCGAAGCGGTCGGGCATCAGGAGGTAGATCATGTCGGCCGTGGTGAAACTCTTGCGTGCGACCGAGCCTTCGGCGCGTGCCGCGATCTCATAGGGAACCTTGAACTGTCGTTCCCCCTGCGAGAATACGAGGTAGTAGGTGCCCGGCTCCGCGTCGGGTTTCACCTCCACGTCCACGAATAGGTAATTGGGACTGTCGGCTTTGTGGCGGGCCTTCACCCCGACGCCCTGTCCGCCTTCGATGCGGACGTCGTATGTCGCGATGCCGGCCCCGTTGACGAGCAACTGGAGCGGGGTCTGCATCCCCGTCCACCACGAGAGGGGTTCGACGCGGGTAACCTCGCCCGAGGCGTCTGCCACCGAGGCGGGGTCGAATGCGGACTGTCCTGTCCCTGTGCAGGAGAGCAGTCCGGCTGCTGCGAGTGTCATGAAAAATCGGTTCAAAATATCGTCGTTTGTAAAGTTAGCAAAAAATCGGTTTCCAGCGATTCCCGTTTCGCCCGGGGCATCCCTGTGCTTCTCGTGCGCATCCCTATGCTTCTCGGATGGTTTACTGTCTATTCCCGTCGGGTTCTATCGGGTTCCCGGCGGTTTCCCGGCGCTGTTTCCGCGCATCCCCGGCGCATGTCCGCAACCTTTATCTCCTGTCTTGTGCGAAGACCAGCCATTGCCATGCGGGAAGCACGGTGCGGGTGCCGCCCGTGTATTCCTTCCCGGTGAAGAACTCGCGGCGCGAGCCCTCGAACGGCAGGTCGAATGCGACCTCCTCCGCACTGAGGTTCGCAGCGACTGTCACCTCGTTGCCGCCGGCCGTACGGGAAAACAGCATCAGGCCGTCGGGTGTTCGTTCGCCGAGCGGGTATGCGGCCTGCCCGCCGCGTTCCCCGGCTGCGAGCGCCGGGTTCTCGTGGCGCAGCCGGATCAGTGCGGCGTAGAAATCCGTAAACCCGTTGCGTTTCCACGCGGGGACGGGGTCTTTCTCGAAGAACTCGAAGCGGTGGTCGAACCCCATCTCCTGTCCGGTATAGACGAGCGGCTGCCCGTTGGGCAGCGTGAAGGTCAGCAACGCCGTCACGCGTGCCGCGTCGCCCATGCGCTCGAATTCCGTCCCGGCCCACGAGTTTTCGTCGTGGTTCGAGGTGAACATCAGGCGGAACGCCTCGCGCGGCATGGCAGCGGCATCCCTGGCGACGTAGGCACGCAGGTCTGCGGCGCTTTTCCGTCCCTGTGCGATGTCGTTCAGCAGGTGGTGCAGCTCCCACGCATACGAGGCGTCGAACGCCCCGTCGTGCAATGCGGGGGCTTCGCCCTCGGCGAGCAGGTAGATGCCGGGGTACTCCTTCCGCAGTGCGGGCAGCGTCTGCTGCCAGAAGTCGATGGGTACCTCGCACGCCATGTCGCAGCGGAATCCGTCGATGCCGCGGTCGAGCCAGAAACGCATGGCGGCCGCCATTGCGGCACGCATGTCCGCGTTGCCGTAGTCGAGCTTGGCGATGTCCGTCCAGTCGTACTGCACGATGGTGTTGCCCAGCGAGTCACGTACATACCAGTCGGCCGGGCGCTCCTCGATCCAGCGGGCATCGGGCGAGGTGTGGTTGGCCACCCAGTCCAGGATCACGCGCAGCCCGAGTCTGTGGGCTTCGGCCAGGAACCGGTCGAAATCCTCCAGCGTGCCGAATTCGGGGTTGACGGCTTCGTAGTCGGAGATGGCGTAGTACGAGCCGAGGGTTCCCTTGCGCTCCTTGACGCCGATGGGGTAGACGGGCATCAGCCAGACGACGTCCACGCCCAGCTTTTGGAGCCGGGGCAGGTGGCGTGCGGCCGCCGCCAGCGTCCCTTCGGGGGTGTACTGGCGCACGTTCATTTCGTAGACGACCGAGTTGTAACTCCAGTCGGGGTGGGCGGCCGGTTGCTGCGGCCGTGTGCCGCAGGCAACCAGTACCATTGCGAGAAGTAATGCGGGCAAGCGTTTCATGGCGTGTCGTTTAGAGCGTGAATACCACCGACGACCAGGCGCCCATGAGCAGTTTCGACGAAGCGTCGCCGCGCTGAAGTTTCACTTCACCTGAGACGCCTACGGCCTTGTCCGGTTGGTCGGTAAGGGTCAGTATCTGTGTCTCCTGGCCGAAGTTGTGCACGACGAGCATCCGTTCGCCGTCCAGTTCGCGGTACCAGGCCGCGATGGATTGCTGCGAGGTGTTGCCGTCGTTGTAGACCGGGTGTTTGACCATCTTGCCCTGCGCCAGCACGGGATAGGTGTTGCGCAGCCGGGCGAACGTGCGGTAGAGGTTGAGCAGCGAACCGTCGTCGTCGGCCTGCGCCTCGACCGAGATTGCTGCGGTCAGCATCTGCATGTCGATCTTGCCCGAGAGGCTTCCCGAAGCCAGTTCGTTGCCCGCCTTGTCCCACAGGATCGGGGTGCGGACATATTCGTCGCCGTTGGATTTGGTGCCCCAGTACCCGAGCTCTTCGCCCTGGTAAATGTAGGGTGCGCCCTGCGCCGTGAGCAGTACGGCGGCCGCCACCTTCATCTTTTCGACGGACTGCCCCAGGTCGGAGCCCGTGCGATCCTCGTCGTGGTTCGAAAGTTTCGTGGCTTCGATGTAATCGCTGCGGTACTGTGCGTAGAGGGGCTGCACGTCGAGGATGTCCTTGACGAAATAGCATCCGATGCCGTTTTGCAGCGCCCATTTGAGCTTGTACCAGAACGTGAATTCGAACAGTGCCGGCAGCCCCCGGTAATAGGGTGCCGCCTTGTCCGCTTCGTCGAGCATCTCGCCCACCATGTAGAAATCGCCCTCTCCGCCGGCGGCCTTGTAGGTCTCGTTCATGCGGTCGTAGAATTTCTTGAGGAACGTGGGGTTCTCGTCGTTGTAGGCGTTGTGGTAGATGTGCTTCACGGCATCGAGGCGGAACCCGTCCACGCCCATGCGTACCCACTTGTCAGCCGCTTCGGCGACGGCCTTGAACGCCCTGGACTGCTCGGCCTCGGCGGCTTTGCCGTAGTTGAGGTCGGCGAATGCCGCCGTCCAGAAGTGCGAATGGTACATCGTCGGCAGCGAGAACTGCACGTTGGCCGGGTCGGCCGAGCGGTTCGACATCAGGGTGAAGGGCTCCCCGAACCGGATGATCGTCCGGTTGTCCGGGGCGCCGTATTTGGTGCCTGCGGCCCACGACGTGGTCGAGGTGCGGACGAGGAATCCCCAGTCGGAATCGAAGTCGAGCGTCAGTTCGTAGCTGTTGCCGCCCCTGGCGTAGAAGCGTTTGCTCGTGCCGTTGCCGAAATAGAGGTACTTGTCGTCCGGGCCGCCCTGCGTGTTGTCCGCGTCCGCGGCGTCGGTCGTTTCGGTAACGGTCACCGTCGGGCTGTCGGCATTTGTCCAGTCGAGTACGAACTTGAAGCGCCCGGCGGCACCCGCCCCCGTGTCGGTCGAGAACCATTGCCCGGCATCGTAGCCTGCGGCGCCTTCCGTGGCGATCTGGTCGATCCGTCCGGCTGCGATGTCGGCCTGCGGGTCTTCGGAGAAGATATAGCGGTCACGGTAAGGGCTCCCTTCGGACGCGGCGGCCGATTTGAACCACGGGTGGTCTTTGCCTGTATGGTTGAGCACGTAATCCAGGTAGACCCGGATGCCACGGGCATGGGCCGCGTCGATGAATGCCCTCAGGTCGGCGTCCGTCCCGAAGGCGGGGTTGACCGCCTCGTAGTCGAGCACGTCGTAACCGTGGTACGAAGCCGCCGGATGGATCGGCGAGAGCCATACGGCCGAGGCGCCGAGTGCGTCGATGTAGTCGAGCCGCCGGGTCAGCCCCGGCAGGTCGCCCACCTTGTCGCCGTTGCCGTCGGCGAAGCTGTATACCAGCAGCTGGTAGCTTATGTCGGCGCGTTTGCGGTTGTCCCACGCATCGGGCTGGGCGACGACCTGCTCGCCCTCGAAATCCTGGGAGGCATCGCCGCTCTGTGTCACGGTGACGACGACCGGATCGCAGCCCGGGGCGGTGAAGGTAAGCGTCGCGGAGCGTTTCGACGACTCGTTTGCGGTCGCCGTGACCGCGAACGACGTGGAGGTTTTGCCCGATGTGAGGGCCGGTGTGCACCATGCGGTATTGTCGCTCTGCGTCAGCGACCACGCGCCCGCATCGGTGCGCAGGTCGAGCAGCCGGCTGCCGCCTGCGGCTTCGAATTCTATCTCCGTGGGGGTCACGGAGAGCATACTGCCGCCGGTATCGCCGGTCTTGTCGTCGCTGCACGACACGGATACGGAAAGTACGAGTGCCAGCAGCAGGAAAAGAAATTTTTTCATAGCGGAATCTCGGTTAAAGTTCGTTTCGGGGCCTGCCGTCCGGTCAGGGACGGCAGGCCAGAAACGGGACGGCAACCTCTGTGTGCCGTCCCGTGAAAGGGTGGCCGTTATTCGGCCTCTGCCGGGGTCTTGCCCTCGGACATGATGTATATCTGCGAATTCGCGAGGTCGAAATAGATGTCGTAGGTGCCGTCGAGCTGGACTTTCATGTTCTGCGAACCGCCGCTGGTGATGATGTCTACGGCCTTGTTGATGTCGACCGCACCGCCCGACGCCGTGCCGTAGTTCTTGGAGTCGTCCCAGGCGTTATTGAAGCGGATCTTGAATTCGCTGGCGGTGGTCAGGGCTACGCCTTTGCGAACGAGGTAGGCGCCCTCCTCGCTCATGGAGAAATCGCCCAGGTCACCCCATCCGGTGATGTTGCCGACCAGTCCCCATGTGTCGGCGACCAGCTCGGGCTTGGCGCCTGCGGCCATCACGTAGGCGCGTCCCGCCTCGGGCAGCAGCCAGTAGTCGTACGTGCCGGCTTCGGCGATCACGGCATTGACCTTGTCGGCGGAAACCTTGAAGGCCGAGCCGATCGTGCAGGTGTAGGGGTTGCTGCCGGCGAATGCGGCGTCGGCCCCGATCCACTGCGACTCGTCGCCGCTCTTGAAGAGGAATTCCGAGTTGGCGGCTACCTCGATTCCTGCGGCCTTGTAGGCCACGATGTTCGAGCTGGCGCTCTCCATGGCCGTCGGGCCCCAGTCGGGGGTTGCGACGGTCTGGCCGTGGATGTACCAGTCGGCCGTTTCCGGCCCCGGGTCGGGTTCTTCGCCGCCGCCCGCGCCGTAGTCGCCGGCATTGAGTTCGTAGGTGATCTCCGCAGAGTTGTTCAGGGTGGCGTATACGCGGTAATTGCCCGCCGTGGCCTTGATGTTGTCGCCGTTCTGCGAAAGGTGTCCGTCCGCCCCGCCGAAGTTTATCGTCCAGTCGTTGTCCGCACGGAATTTGAATTCCCCGGCGCTCAGTGTGACGTCGACCCAGAAACGCTGTTTTTGGGTGTCGAAATTCATCTCCGTGTCGGTGTCCCAGCCGCCCGGGGTGGCATCGCCGATAATGCCCATCGAGTTGAACGACAGCTTGTTGCTTAACGTCAATGTCGAACGGTCGAATACGAGGCGGTAGAAGCGCTTGGAATAGGCCATGATGTTTCCGGAGCCGCCGCTGGAGATTAGCGAGATGGAGGCTGCTTCGGGATCGGGGGCCGGGGCATCGCCGTCGGTGCCCCAGTTGCACGTGTCGTCCCAGCCTGCGATGCCGGTGAGCTTGAAGCCGTTGGCGGCCTTTTCGCCGAAGTCCACGATGGCTTCGTAGGTGATCTCGTCGCCCGAGAAGCTGAACAGGAACTGAGAGTTACCGTGGTTCCAGCCGCAGTAATCGCCGATCACCCAGACCGTCGGGTAGGTGCGCTCGGCCGTGGTCACGGTCATGCGGACGGTGACGGGGGCGGAGTAGAATTTTTCGAAGTCGGTGCCGATCGTGGCGCTGATGTAGAAATCCACGTCTGTAGGTTCGCCCGAGGGAACCCCCAGGCCGCCGTCTTCCACGGACAGCGCAAGGATGTTGTTGAGGCTTTCATAGGTCTGTTCCGACGAGGTGCCGTTCATACCCGTGAAGAGCACCAGTTTCGCACCGTCGTTGTACGAGGCTTCGATCGAGTAGTTGATCTGGGTGCGGACGCCGAAGTCGGCGGCGTCCCAGGTGAAGGTCTGCGTCGAGCCCATGTTGTCGGGCGTAATGACGATCTCCCCGGGCAGCGCATGCAGCACGGGCGCCACGACCTTGTCGGGGTCGTAGGCCTTTACCTCGTCGAGCTTTTGGCAGGCGGAGAGGAGTCCCGTCGCAGCCGCCAGCATCATCGCATATCGTGTAATTTTCATAGTCGTACGATTTTTAGGGTTGGTTATTTATCGGTTGCGTTTCCGTAGCCGGGATTCTGGTGCAGTTCGGGGTTGGAAGCGAGCTCCGACGAAGGGATGGCAAAGATTTTCATGTAATCATCGAACCCCTGTCCGGTGAAGGTGCCGCCCTTGTATGTCCAGAGGAACGACGGGGTGGTGAACTTGCCGTAGCGGATCAGGTCGGTGCGGCGGTGCCCCTCCCACATCAGCTCGCGGGCACGCTCCTCGAGTAGGTAGTCGGCCGTGACCGACGAGGGGGCCGATACCCCGGCACGGTTGCTCAGCTCCTGGAGTTTCGGCAGCGCGGTGTTGGCCTGTCCCAGGTTCATGCAGGCCTCGGCGTAGATCAGGTAGATCTCGCCCAGGCGGATCATCGGGAAGTCGATGTCGCTGTATGCCTTCGATGCAGCCGTGGCAAGGAATTCGTCGTTGGTCATGTTGTGGGGGATATTGTTGAACTTGAGGCAAGTCCACCCGTTGAGGAAGACATAGAGCGCATCGTTCATCGACTCCTGGCGGCCTTTGATGTAGAACATTCCGCCGCGTTTGTCACTGACCGTATATTCGCCCGTGGTGTAGTCCGCGTTGCGGGCGTTGAAATATTTCTGCACGTATTCGTAGGGTACGCGGATGCCGGCCCAGCCGTTGTTCACGCCGTTGATCTTCTGTTCGGCCGTCACGTCGGTGGCGGCGATGGCTGCCAGCGTCAGGTACGACGTGCCGCCGTAGGACTGCGTCTGCTCGGCGTCGTATGCCACGCCGAAGATGATCTCCTTCAGGGCGTCGGCGTTCTCGCCGTTGTCGCCGCGGAAGAGGTCGGAATACTCCGGGCAGAGCGAGTAGCCCATGCCGAAGATCGCTTCGCAGGCGGATTTGGCCTCCGTCCACATCGGGGTGCCGGCATAAACCTCGGCATTGAGGTACATGCGGGCCAGCAGGCCGTTGACCGCACCCTTGTCGGCACGCGGGTAGTTCGAGCGTGCGGCAGGCATCGCGCTTTCGTCCGAAGCCAGGTCGGTCAGCTCCGAGATGCAGTAGTCGAAGACATCCTTGCGCGAGGCCTGTTTGGGGTTCACACCGCCGCCGAAGGGCGAGGTCTCGGTCGTGAACGGCACGTCGCCGAACACGTCGAGGGCGATCCAGTAGAAATAGGCGCGCAGGAAACGGGCCTCGGCGCGGAAGCTCTGGATCCTGGCGGCCAGTTCGCTGCTCACGCCGCGGTCGGAGAGTTTGTCCGAGGCGGTCTGGCGCAGGTACTCGTTCACGTAGGCGATGCCCTGCAACGTACGTACGTAGACGGCGTAGGTCGCGTCGTTGTCGGCGTCGGACCACGTGTCGGTATTCATGGCGCGTACCCAGGCGTCGTTCTCCCAGGCGCATTTGCAGGCGTCGGCCGTAACCTCCTGGATCGTCCAGAATGCGCGGATGAGCTCCGAGGCGCCGCCGTCGCTGACCTGCAGGTCGGTGGTGTCGTTCGAGACGAAATTGAAATAGAGTTTGGTGAGCCCGGCCAGGTAGCCGTTCTCGTCTTTCCCGTAGACGGTCTCCGAGGTCGAGTCGGACGGGTTGAGGGGCAGGGTGTCGAGATCCCCGATGCACGAAGTGAGCAGCATCGTTGCGCCTGCCGCCGCCAAGGCGAAATGTTTTATGTCGATTTTCATGGTTCGTTCGTTTTTAGAAGTTTACATTCAGACGCAGCGAATAGGTGCGCGGGCGCGGCCAGATCGAGCCGTCGATGCCGTTGACACCCGGTATTTCGGGGTCTACGCCGCTGTAATCGGTGATGACGAATACGTTCTGCACGCCGAAGGCGACGCGCATCGAACCCTTCCAGTTGCCGATCTTGTTGAACGTGTAGCCGAGGTTGATGTCGTCCATGCGGAAGAACGAGGCGTTTTCGAGGAACATGTCCGAATACCACTGCTCGCCGCTGTTGGCCTTCGTAAAGCCGGTCTTCTTGACCAGCCGTGCGAAGTTGGGCAGGTTGCCGGCGTTGATGTCGATGTTGGACGTCGAGTTGGCCGAGGCGAAGTCGTTGAAGACCCAGTTGCCCGCCGAACCGTGGCCGTTGAAGCCGAAGTCCCAGTTCTTGTAGCTCAGCTTGAGGCTGATGCCGTAGAAGAAGTCGGGGTTGGGGCTCTTGTCGGTCACGTAACGGTCGGCCTGTGTGATCTTGCCGTCCTTGTCACGGTCGACCAGCGCGTTCTGGATCGGATTGCCGTCCTGGTCGTATACCTGCTGGAAACAGTAGAAAGTGTAGGGCGCATAGCCTACCTTGTGGATCTGGAGCAGGTTACCCGTGCCCTTGGTGATGCTTCCCGTCTGGATGTTGTAGTCGGGGTCGTCGGTGTTGTTGAGCTTGGTGAACTCGGTGTGTTGGAACGTGCCGTTGAAGCCGACCGTGAGGTTCCAGTCCTTGGTCTGCACGGGGATGAAATTCAGGTTGAATTCCACGCCCTTGTTCTCCATCGAGCCAATGTTGGTGAGCACCGTGTTGCCGAAGTTCGAGCCCATGGGGGTGATGACGCTGTTCAGAAGGTCGTCCGTCTGGCGCAGGTACCAGTCGACGCTACCGTTGATGCGGCCGCCGAGGAACCCGAAGTCGAGTCCGACGTTGTAGGTCGTCGTGGTCTCCCATTTGATGTTGGGGTCGTAGGCGCCCGGCGTGAGGTAGAACATGTGGCCGGCGCTGCCCATGTAGTAGGTCTTGTAGACGTCGGTCGACATGTAGTAACGCGCCAGGTAGGGGTAGTTGGAACCGATCTCCTGCTGGCCGGTCTGTCCGACGCCGACGCGCAGCTTGAGGGCCGAGACGGCACGCGAATCCTTCAGGAAATTCTCCTCGGCGATGTTCCACGCAAAGGCGCCCGAAGGGAAGAGGCCCCAGCGGGTATCCTTCGAGAAACGCGAAGAGGCGTCGTCGCGCAGCGTGAAGGTGAAGAGGTATTTCGAGGCGATCGAATAGTTCAGGCGTCCGTAGAACGAGAGCAGGTAGTTCTCCTGGCGGTTGAACGGGTAGCGCGAATCCTCGCCCTTCTGCTCGTGCGTCTCGTTGAAATAGGATACCGAGTGGTCGGAGCTGTAGAAATGCTGCCACGAATAACCGGCCATCACGTCGAGGTGGTGGATGCCCCACTCCTTGTTGAAGTTGGCGTAGAATTCGAGCAGCTGGTTGCGGCGGAAGTTCGTCGTCCACGAATACTGTCCCCAGCCGCGGGCCTCGGTGTCGGTGTATGCCTGGAACGAGCCGGGGTTCACGCCGTCGTAGGTCTTGGCGCTCGATACGTCGAGGCCGAGGTTGAGGTTGAAACGCAGCGCTTCGAAGCCGTGAACCTTATAGTCGATCTGGGCGTTGCCGATGAAACGCTTGGCACGCGCCGTATTGTCGCGGTCGTAGAGCTGCGAGAGCGGGCCCGCACCCAGCAGGGTGTTGGGCGTGAAGTCCTCGCCGCGGCCCGATCCGTAGTTCCAGTATCCGTTGGTGGTCGTGTAGTCGATCGAGCCGTCGTCGTTGCGGAAGTAGGGGTCGATCGTGGGGTTGAAGAAGGCAGCCGAACCCACCACGCCGCCCGAAGCGTAGCGCTGCGACGTGACGACGCCCTTGGCGTTGAGGTTGACCGTGAGGTGCTTGTCGAAGAAGTTGGGCGAGAGGCTCAGGTCGAGCGTCCCGCGTTCGTATTTCGACGTTTCGAGCGTACCCTGCTGGTTGGTGTAGCCCACCGATGCACGGTAGGGCATGCGGTCGTTGATGTTGCCGATCAGGCTGACGTTGTGGTCATGCGAAATGGCGGTGCGGAAGACCAGATCCTGCCAGTTGGTGTTCTTGTCGCCGAGCATCGACTGTACCTTGTCGCCCGTGGTCGTACCTGCGGGATACACCTGGTCGATGTAGGTGCGGAACTCGCCGGGGGACATCACGGGCAGCTCGTCGGAGTTGGTCTGGACGCTCACGCTGCCGCTGTACGATACGCGGGGCGTGTTGCCGCGCCCCTTCTTGGTGGTGACGAGGATGACGCCGTTCGAAGCACGCGAACCGTAGATGGCCGCCGCCGAAGCGTCCTTGAGCACGGTGAAGGATTCGATGTCGTTGGGGTTGATCGTCTCCAGCGGGTTGGCCATACCCTTGCCGCCGTCGACTGCGATGGGTACCCCGTCGATCACGATCAGCGGGTCGTTCGAGGCGTTGAGCGAAGCCGCACCGCGCACGCGGATGGTGGCGCTCGATCCGGGGCCGCCGTCGCCGGGGATGATGTGTACGCCCGGAACCTTGCCCTTGAGCATGTCCTGCGTGGAGACCACGGCTCCGCGGTTGAACTCTTCGGCCTTGATTGCCACGACCGAACCGGTCATGTCGTTCTTCTTGACCGAACCGTAGCCGATCACCACCACGTCGTCGATGCCCATGGCATCCTCTTCGAGCGTGAGGTGTGCCAGCAGCGACGAACTGGCCACCAGGCTGACGGTCTTGTAACCGACATAGCTGACTTCGATGACCGATTCGGGGCCGGCGGCGCGGATGGCATAGTCGCCGTCGATGCCCGTCGAGACGCCGTTGGTCGTGCCCTTTTCGACGACGGTAGCGCCCAGGATCGGCATTCCGGACTTGTCGACAACTACGCCTTTAACCTCATAACCAGCGTTTTGCGCCAGCGTGAGGGGGGGGTAAATTGACATATGAGCAAGATACCCGCACACATAGTTAAAAATCGTTTCATAAGAATTTTGGTTAGTTTATAAGTTGATTTTATGGATTGTAGGTCATTGGGCCTTGTGTTCTTTGACCAGGAAGACCGACACGGCGGCCAGCAGCATGAAGACCCCGGCGAGCGCCAGCATGTCGGCCGCGTCGGAGGCGAAGCAGTACTTGACGATGGCACCGCCGGTCAGTCCGATGACGATCTGGGGGACGGTGATCGTGAAATTGAAGATACCCATGTATACGCCCATGCGGCGTGGCTCGACTGCGCGCGACAGGATGGCGTAGGGCATGGCGAGGATGCCCGCCCAGGCGATGCCGATCCCCACCATCGGGAGCATCAGCGCGTACTGGTCGTGCAGCAGGCACAACCCCGCTAAGCCCAGCGCCCCGGCGAGCAGGCAGGCCGCGTAGACGGGTTTGTTGCCGTAGCGCGCGGCGACGCGCCCGAGGAACAGGGCGGCGATGCAGGCGGGGATGGGGTAGGTGCCGTTGAGCACGCCGACCCATGTCTGCGTGGCGCCGGCCGAGAGCACTTCGCCCGTGGCATGGTCGGTGACTACACCCGTGATGGCGGGTTTGAGGTAAGTCCACATCAGGAAGAGCGCCGCCCACGAGAAGAACTGCGTGACGCCCAGCCGCACCATCACGCCGGGGACGTTGCGCATGAGGCCGACGAAGCTCACCGGTTTGGCGTCCTCCTCGGAGAGGTTGTTGTAGCGGGCGAACTCCCCGGGCGGATATTCCCGTGTCTTGAACGAGGTGACGAGCACCGTGAGCAGCAGGATCGCGCCCCCGGCATAGTAGGAGTAGGCGATGTGCGGCGAAACATGCCCCGGAGCGGCCTCGTCCGACACGCCGAGCCATGTCATGACGAGCGGCAGGATAGCGCCGACGACCGCACCGAGGTTTATCAGGAAGGTTTGTACCACGTAGCCCTGTGTCTTCTGCGAATCGTCGAGCATGTCGGCCACCAGCGCTCGGAAGGGCTGCATCGTGACGTTGAACGACAAATCCATGAACAGCAGGATGAAAGCCCCCATGGCGAGTGGGGCGAAGGCGAGCAGTTTGGGGCAGTTGGGCATGAGCACTAGCGCCAGCGCCGAGATCAGCGACCCGCCCAGGATGTAGGGGATGCGGCGGCCCCAGCGCGTCCAGGTGCCGTCGGAAAAAAGCCCCACGATGGGCTGGACGATCATGCCGGCCAGCGGTGCCGCCAGCCAGAAGTAGCTCAGGTGGCTGACATCTGCCCCCAGCGATTCGAAGATGCTCGACGTGTTGGAATTCTGGAGCGAATATCCGATCTGCACGCCGAGGAAGCCGAAGCTGAGGTTCCAAATCTGCCAAAATGAGAGTTTAGGTTTGGTCATTTCGGTTTTTCGGTTGGTTTTCAGGTTATACAAATTTTAATAAAAAAATCCGGATGGCGAACCGCCGGGCGACGAACGGAGGGATCAGCCGGATGAACGGGCGGATTTTTACGACGAACGGTAGCCCGAGGGGGACGATTTGGAATTTACGCGGAAAAACACTACCTTTATTCATAAATAAACGAAACCCGTATATACTTAATACAGCCTCAGTCAGCCTATATGCGATCGCTCAAAGTGTCCGGAATTATCCACCTGTTCGCCGTGCTCCATGCCGTGGTCGCCCTTTCATGCCATCTGGCGGGGATCAACGACGAGTTGGTGCTGACGCTGCTGACGATCGTGCTGATCGTGCTGATCTGCCTAAAACGGGGCCTGAACGTGGAGTTCACCGCTGCCAGCGTGATCGTCGTCAACGTGATCGGCTACCTGCTGGGTACGGGCGGTGCGCAGCTGATCGAGCTGTTATTGCACGCCCCGCCCGTGGTGCATGCCGTGTCGACTTTCATAACCACCGAGATTCTGGGCTGGAGCATCGTGTGGTTCACCAAGTTGTTCCGCCGCGGCGACGACACGGCGAGCCGCTCCTCGGCCTGGACGCCCCGCATCGGGTTGCTGCTGCTGGCCGTGGGGGTGATTTTCGTGCTGAGGCTGGCCTATGTCGAGCTCTTCTCATCGCCTTCCTTCTCCACAGACCGCCTTTACCACATGGCCGACTTGCTGGCTTCGAACTCCGCGGCACTGATTATCCTGCTGTGCGTCAATATCATCTATGTCCGGCATACGCGCAGGCGTGAAACCCGGCACGGTCTGATCGCCGAAATCGCGGCGTTCCTCCTGTTCGTGCTGTTCACGTCGGCCTGCGTGGCGCTCATTACGGGGTTGCACCTGCCGTTCGCCTTCGACCGCTCGTTCTCCGCACGGGAGTTCCTGCAACTGTGGATCGTCACCCTGCTGGTCGAGGTGACCCTCTATTCGGTCGTATTTATGGTCGATTACGCCCTAGTCGCGCGTGCCGTGCTGCGTGCCGAGCGCGGCAAGGCGCACCAGGCGCAGTTCCGTTACATGAAACTCAAACAGCAGGTCAACCCCCATTTCCTGTTCAACTCGCTCAATATCCTCGACTGCCTGGTCTGCGAGCAGCGCACGGAGCAGGCCAGCGCCTACATCCATAAACTGGCGGGCATCTACCGTTACATGCTCCAGAACGAGGAGGAGACGCTCGTGCGCCTGCGCGAGGAGATGGCTTTCGTGGGGATGTACGTCGACTTGTTGCAGGTGCGTTTCCCCGAGGGGTTTCGCGTGGAGACCGACATTCCGGACGAGGCCATGAACCGCCATGTCCTGCCCTGCTCGGTGCAGCTGCTGATCGAAAACGCCATCAAGCATAACTCGGTGGGGGCCGACCGGCCGCTGGTGATCCGCATCGTCGCCGGGGCCGGAGCCGTGACGGTGTCGAACAACCTTCAGCTGAAGGTATCCGGCACTACCTCGACCCGTGTGGGGCTGAACTACATCCGCCAGCAATACCTCGACCTGTCGGGCATCCCGATCGGGATACGCCGTACCGATACCGAATATTGTGTCACCTTACCGTTGCTGTAATATGAACGTACTGATCGTAGAAGACGAAATGATGGCCCAGGCAAACCTGGCGCGAGCGCTGACCCAGCATTTTCCCGACGTACGGATCGTCGGGACGACCGGCTCGGTCAGGGAGACGGTGCTCTGGCTGCGCACGCCGGGGAACAGTGCCGATGTGATTTTCATGGACGTGGAGCTCTCCGACGGGGATTGCTTCGAGATATTCCGCCAGGCGGATGTGACGGCGCGGGTCATCATGACCACCGCATATGACAATTACGCCGTGCGGGCGTTCGAGGTCAACAGCATCGACTACCTGCTCAAACCGATCGACCCCGCGGCGCTGCGGCGTGCCGTGGAGCGCTGCCGGGTGCGGAGCGGGGGTATCGACCCCGACGTATTGCTGAACGCGATCCGCAGCCCGCGCGAATACAAACAGCGCTATGTCGTGCGTTTCAACGACCGGATCGTTCCGGTACAAACCACCGACATCGCCTATTTCTACTCGGAAGAGAAAAACACCTACCTTGTCACGAGCGATAACAACCGCTATGTTGTGGATCAGTCGCTCGACGTCCTTTCGGACGAACTGGATCCCGGGCGGTTTTTCCGCATATCGCGCAGTTGCATCATCGCCATGCCGGCGATCGTCAGCATCGTGAAATATCTGGGCAACCGGCTGAAGATCACGGCACGTCCGCGTCCTGAGTTCGAGATGGTGGTGAGCCGGTCGCGGGTCGACGACTTCCTGAAGTGGTTGGAGGGGAATGGCTGAGCCTTCGTCGCGGCTGCATGATAAAAAGGGGTACCCATCGGAGTACCCCTTTTTTGTAGCCGGGAGCGGCGGTGCCGCAGTACGCCCGTCAGCGGCGCCCGCTGCAGGCGATCATGTCGTGCAGCGATTCGTTGAAGGTCTCCTTGCGGAGCAACTCCTCGAGCGGGAGGTGCATCCGGTAGCGCCAGTGGTAGCGGGGGATGGACGGGACGTTGATGCGTTCCTTGGCCGGGTCGGGGTAGCGCAGCTCCCCGTCGGTCGAAAGCCAGTCCTGTAACGGCAGGATGGTGAGCATCGCCGGGGAATTGAGGTGCATGTCGAGGATGCGCCGGCATATCCACGGCTCGCAGAAATAGGGAACGTCGCCCCCGATGCCGAGTGCTTCGTGGTAGAAGCGCGCCGTGAGTTCGCGGTCTTCCTCCCACCATGCCCGCAGCGGGTTCATGTCGTGCGTCGAAGTGGTGCAGACCGAGAAATAGGGGTAGTGCGCCGGGTCGGCGAAGAGTTCCCCCGGCGTCTTGGGCATGCGCTGGATTTCGAGCGAGAGGATTTGCAGTTCGTGCATCGTTTCGGGGACGCTGTCGGGGATCATCCCCAGGTCTTCGCCGCAGGTCAGCATCTCGGTCGCCGAGAGGAGTACCGGGAGCTTGCGCAGGGCGGATTCCTGCCAGAAACGGTTGTGCCGGTGGTAGAAGAAGTCGGTATAGAGCCGGTCGAAGGTCGCGCGGCGCTCTCCGTCGAGCCGGCGGTAGGCATGTGTCGAGTGGGGGGCGATGCGGGGGTGGAAATAGCCCTTGCGGCGCGGGTCTTCGATGAAGAGCACGTCGTCGAGCAATGCCATAAGCCCTTCCCGCAGCCGGGTCTGGTGTTCGTCGTCGCCCGGGAAGCGGGCTGCGACCTTGCGCTGGGTGGCATAGGCGGGCAGTAACCGCCCCTCCTTCATGCAGGTGGCGCGAACTTCGCCGGCCAGGTCGCCGAACAGTTCCCCGAGCGTGTGCTCGTCGGGCGCCGGGGTGGTGTAGCGTCCGCCCTGCGTGTCGAAGCCCATGCCGCGCAGTTCATCTGCGGAATAGGGCAGGGCGGGGTTGAAATAGCCCAGCAACCCGTGTACGGCATGCGTGGGAATCTCCCAGATGCGGAAGAACCCGAGGATGTGGTCGATGCGGAAGGCGTCGAAGTATTCGGCCATCTTGGCCATGCGTGCCCGCCACCAGGCGTAGCCGTCGCGTGCCATACGTTCCCAGTTGTAAGTCGGGAATCCCCAGTTCTGGCCGACGGCCGAGAATGCGTCGGGCGGGGCCCCGGCCTGCGAGTCCATGTGGAACAGGTGCGGGTAGAGCCATGCGTCGACGCTCGTGCGGCTGATGCCGATGGGCAGGTCGCCCTTGAGGACGATGCCGTGGTCGCGGGCGTAGGCGCAGACCTCGGACAGTTGCGTATGCAGGTGGTATTGGACATAGCAGTGGAATGCGATGTCGCGGCTGTGGCTGCGGCAATAGGCGTCGACGGCTTTGCGGTCATAGCGGGCGAAACCGCCCCAGCGGGTGAAGTCGGGCGTGCCCGTTTCGTCGCGCAGCGTGCAGAAGGCGGCATAGGGGATGAGCCAGTGTCTGTTGGCGGCGATGAAGGCCTTGTAGTCGCGGCGTGCCGCGGTGCGGGCGCCGTGGCGTTCGAACGCCCGGCGGAGTTTGTGCCCGTTGACACGCTCGTAATCTATTTCGGGAAGGGCGTTCAGCTCGCTGCGCAGGGTGCGGTACTCGTCGTCCTCCACGACGCCCGCGGCGGGCAGCCGGATGAACTGCGGGTGCAGGGCGAAGGTCGAATTGGCGTTGTAGGGGTAGGAGTCTTCCCAGGTGCCGGTCATGGTGGTGTCGTTGATTGGCAGTACCTGGATGACGCGCTGCCCGGTGGCGGCCGCCCAGTCGATGAGCCGTTTCAGGTCGTAGAACTCGCCGACGCCGAAATCCTCTTCCGTACGGAGCGAGAAGACCGGGATCGCCGTCCCGGCGCCCCGCCACCTGCGCTTGGGGAAACGCGGGGATGCCGCGGCGTCGAGGGCGTGTTCGCCAGCGCCGGGCAACTCGCCCCAGGTGCGGTTGGCACCCTCCTCCCACAGGATGGGGGTGAGGGTCTTGCGGTCGGCGATCAGGAATTTGTATTCGAACCGGTGCGCAGTATGCAGCGTGAGTTCCCATTCCGGGAAGCGGCTGTCGTCCATCGGGACGATCCGTTTCCAGTCGCCCAGCTCACGGCCGCTGCCGGCGACGGCGAGCGTTTCGTCCGGCCGTAGGGTGGGCAGCACGACGCGCAGCGTGATGTTGCCTGTAGCCTTCTTCGGACTGCCGGTTTTCCCGCGGCCGAAGATGCCCCGGGTGAATGCCGAGGAGTAGAACGGCGTGTCGGAGGGCATCTCCTGCCAGCGGTCGCGGATGCGCAGCGTGCGCACCCCCTCCCGGGCGGGGAGCCGCAGCGTGTGCGGCCGCCATTCGCTGCGGATGCACGCGCCGTCGCGTTCGATTTCATAGCGGTATTCGGTATCTTCACTCTGGGTATAGCGTTCGATGGCGCCTGTCCAGACGCCTCCGTCGGCGTATTGCAGCGCAATGCGCCGTTTGCCGATCCGCATGACGAGCTGTTCGCCCCAGCGGGTACGGTATTCGATGCTGATCAGGAGTTTCATGGTTCGGTATGTCGTTTGGTTCGGAATCGGTTTATACAAAATTAAAAAAATAATCCGGTTTTGTCTTTCCGGCAGGGAAAAATCAGAGCCCCCGGATGAATTGCGTAACGACGGCCACGAGGTCGGGGTCGATCGGTAGCGTGCTGTCGCCGTAGGCTCCCGTCTGGTCGATGCGCATGCGTCCCGTGCATTTTTTGAGCGGGTGGGTCATCCCTGCGATGATTGCCTTCCGGGCCCGGGGCTGTGCCTTTGCCAGCGCCTCGGCATTGTCTGGTGGCACCTGCAGGTCGTTGTCCCCGCCCACGACGAGTATCGGAACCCGCACCTTGCGGATCTCCTCGCGCGGGTCGTAGCGCAGGCTGGAGATCCAGAACGTCTGTACCGAAGGGTGGAACAGCGCTTCGAGCTGCGGCGGGCAGGATTCGACCCGTTCGCCCCGTTTGAGGGCGGCGGTGATCGCGTTGGCCTGCAAGAGCAGATTCATGTTGTCGGGCAGGAGTTGTGAGGCCAATTGCAACTGGAGTATCTCGTCGAGCGGGTAGCCGGCGCCGGCCAGCGAAACGACGGCGGCGACTTTCGGGGCCCCTTCGCTGTGGCCGATCAGTACGACGCGGCGGAAACCCTCGCCGGCGAGGTAGTCGGCCCATGCCGCGGCGTCGCCGATGAAATCCCCCAGTACGGCGTCGGCCATTTTTTCCGGTTCCGTGAACCGGCTCGCACCGATGCCGCGTTTGTCGTAGCGCAGCGAGGCGATGCCTGCCTTTTCGAGCGCCTGCGCCAGGTAAAGATAATTGTTGACGCTCCCGTTACGCGGGATGGGGCCCGAACCGGCGATGATGACAGCCACGGTTTCCGCACCTGCATCGGGGGTGAGCAGCGTGCCGTAAAGCGTTCCGAAATCGCGTTCGAGCGAGACGTTCCTTTCGCCGGCGGCGGTATGCGCGAAGGCCAGCAGGAGGATGGCTGTCAGCAGGTGTTTCATGGCTTATGGGTTTCAGGTTGTTCTCAGTCGGTGTTTTTTTGCCTGTGCGGCGTGCCCTTCCGGTTCGTTTACCGGCGTTTTGTTCCTGCGTATCGTGCCTGTACCGGGTTGGTGCCCGGCGGGTCGTGGCGGCGGGGCTACAGCTCCCCGACCGCTTTTTCCAGTCCGATGCCGCGCGAACCCTTGATCAGCACCAGCGCGTTGTCCACGGGGTGTGTGCGGAGCGCCGCGATGAGGTGTTCCCGATCGGCGAAGAGCGTGATCCGGGCGGGTTGCGGCTCCATGTCGGCACGGGCCTTGGCGAATTCCTGTCCGACGAGCATCACCTCCGTCTGCGGAGCCTGTGCTGCGAGGCGGATGACAGCGGCGTGCTCCTCCGCCGACCAGGCGCCCAGTTCGAGCATGTCGCCCAGGATCAGCAGGCGGCGGGTGCGTGTGCCGGGCGGCTCGGCAAGGAAATTCGCGACCGATGCCCGCATGCTCGACGGGTTGGCGTTGTAACAGTCCACGATGAGCGTGTTGCGCCCCGTCTCGGTGCGCTGCGAGCGGTTGTTGTCGGGGACATAGCTGCCGACAGCATGGCGGATACGCTCGTCGGCGACGTCGAAATAACGTCCGACGGCCACGGCTGCGGCGATGTTGAACCGGTTGTAATGCCCTTCGAGGTGGTTTTCGAGGTCCTCGGCCAGCGTGATGCTGTAATACTCCGCGGCCAGCCCGTCGCGTTCGGCGGCCATGTTCGTCAGCATCTCGTCCTCGCGGGGTACGAAGGCGCGGCCGCCGTTCGCGGCCAGGTAGTCGAACAGCTCGCCCTTGCCGCGGCGCACCCCCTCCGGGCCGCCGAAGCCTTCGAGGTGCGCACGGCCGATGTTGGTCAGGATGCCGTAGTTGGGCTCGGCGATCGAGGCCAGCAGGGCGATCTCGCCGCAGGCGCTGGCTCCCATTTCGACCACGCCGAACTGCGTGTCGCGGGTCATGGCGAGCAGCGTGAGCGGCACGCCGATGTGGTTGTTGAGGTTGCCGCGCGTGGCGTAGACCTCGAAGCGTTCGGCCAGCACGCGGCTCACCAGTTCCTTGGTCGTGGTCTTGCCGTTGCTGCCCGATATGGCGAGTATCGGGATCGCCAGCCGGCGGCGGTGTTCGCGTGCCAGCTCCTGCAACGCCCCGAGCGTGTCGCCGACCAGCACCATACGCTGACGGCTGCCGGGTCGTCCACGACGGCATAGGCCGCGCCTTTGTCCAGCGCCTCCGCCGCGAAGCGGTTGCCGTCGAACGTCGCGCCGCGCAGGGCGAAAAAGATGGAATCAGCCCCGATGTTGCGCGTGTCTGTGGAGATGTGCGGGTGTTCCCGGAAAATATCGTATAGTTCGGACATATCAGTTCGCGTGTTTGGGTGTCCCCGAGGGCATGGGGTAGGGCCCCGGCTCTGCGGGCTCTCCGAAGCGGGGGTTGCCCGTGGCGTCGAAGTCGAAGCGTTGCAGGCGTACGTCGCGCCCCCAGTTGTGTACCGTATCTTTTTTCGAGTGGTAATAGATCCAGTATTCGTTCCCGTCAGGCGAGGTGGTGAAACTGGCGTGGCCGACGCCGTGTATGCGGTCGTTGCCGGTGAAGATGGGGCCGCTCTTGATCCATGATGCGGGATTCAGCGGGTCGCTGTCGGGGGTGCGCAGGCGCAGCTGCCCGAGCTTGTAGTGGCGCGACCACGAGCCGCGCGTGGAGTAGACGATGAAGAGGTCGTCGCCGTGCCGCAGTGCTGACGGGCCTTCCTGCAGGGCGATGTGGTCGCCCTGTTCCCACGGCTGGTCGGGTCGTGAGAGCAGGATGCGCGGCCCGATCCGGGTCGGCGATTCCATGCGGGCGATGTAGAGCAGCTGGTCGGTGGCGTCGGTATCGCGCTGGCGCTCCCAGCCGGACCATACGGCATAGAGCTCTCCCCGGTGTTCGAAGATCGTCATGTCGATGGCCCAGATGTTGTCCGTCTTGCCGTCGGGGTTGTCGCCGGTGTAGAGCATGCCGCGGTCGCGGTAGTCGCCCAGCGGCGTGTCGCACTCCAGCACGCCTGTGCGCTGCCCCGTGAAGGGGCTGCCGGGGACGGGTGCCGCGGCGTAGTAGATGTACCATTTGCCGCGGAGGCGGTGCAGCTCGGGTGCCCAGATGTTGAAGCTGTTCCACGCCCCGCTGTCGGCGGGCTGCCAGACAACACGCTCGCGTTCGAAACGCGTCATGTCGTCCGATTCGGTCACGGCGATGCCGCGTCCTGATTTGAAGCAGGTGTAATAGCGCCCGTCGTATTTGGTGATCCACGGGTCGGCGCCGTCGCGCAGCGGGTTGGTGAAGGTGGCCTGCGGCGCGGAGCACGAGAGCATCCCCGCCACTAAAAAAAAGCCCGCAGCGAATCGTCGCAGCAAGGCTGTGGTATGGAACGGCATGCGTTTCATAGGTGTCAGATATGTTTGTCCCCGTTATGGAACTTTACTTCGTCGATGAATTTCTTGATGTTCTGTTCTTCGGCGCGGGGGCATATCATCAATACGTCGTCGGTGTCCACGACGATGTATTCCTTCAGGCCGCTGATGACCGCTACCTTGCCCTTGGGCAGCGAGACGATGCTGCTGCGCGTGTCGTAGACATAGCACCCCTCTTCGGGGACGGCGTTGGCGTAGCGGTCTTTGCGGGCGTGCTGGTAGACCGAGCCCCATGTGCCGACGTCGCTCCACCCGAAGTCGCCGCAGCGGACATAGACGTTGTCGGCCTTTTCCATGATGCCGTAGTCGATCGAGATGGCGCGGCACTCCGAGAAGACGATCTCCACGGTGGTCTTCTCGGCATCGGTGCCCAGCGCCTTCATCACGCCGCTGAACATGGCATGGTGCTCGGGCAGGTATTTGCGGAAGGCCTCGACGATGGCCTGCACCTTCCAGATGAAGATACCCGAATTCCAGTAGAACTCGCCGGTCTGGAGGAAGGTCTGCGCCAGCTCGAGATCGGGCTTTTCGGTGAAGCACTTGACTTTGCTGATGGTGTGGTCGTCCGAAACCTGGATGTAGCCGTAACCCGTATCGGGGCGTGTGGGTTT
>OBAS01000809.1_pt1 | contig 21591 bp, 18 predicted proteins | sample 1517591 | NCBI WGS metagenome assembly OBAS01 (sample SAMN04571700, study PRJEB22368) | human gut metagenome | biome: human gut; material: stool | host: Homo sapiens | place: Luxembourg | collected 2012-10-05
AAATTTAAACAAATTATTAATCAGAATTCTGTTGCATTTGCAAGTTGAATTCAGCAAAGATAACGATTATTCTTAAACCAAATACGAAAACGCTGTACCATTTCTATTCCTCGGTTTCTAATCTCTTCTGGAATTCTAAAATTACAGAACTCTGCGTTCAGTCGTTTGCAATCTTCTGTTTTATGATAACATGGAGTTTCACCCTCATATACATATCTATAAGAATCCTTTATTTCGACTTTTTGATAAACGTCTTTCACGAATCTTTCAGGATTCACCAAAAACTCCTTATAAGCCAACAAAGATTGTTCTTCCTTTTTATTGAAAAAATAAATGGGTCTATCATAAACCTCACCTTCTAAGTTCAACTCTTTCCAGTCTAATTTTCTCAATATCCGTTTCGAATTGGCCACTGTTATAAATACCATATCATTACCTCCTACTATTTACAACTTTCAATATTATTTGTTCTTCACTTATTTATCGTATAAGAATAAAAAAGGTAAACACGAAAAGATATTTTTTGCAATTAAACTAAAATCACATAACCAAAGTCGAAAAACAGAGTAACAAAATCTTCATTTACCAAAGTTAATCACTATTTTTGTCACATATAATAATACTATGACAGAAAGCAGAATCAAAATATGTGAGTTGAAATGAAACGCTTTTTTATAATATGGCTATCACTCTTATGCGTGCTCTGTAGTCTGGCACAACAGAAACACGCCTTGATTGTCGCTATTGCCAATTATCCCAAAGAGTCCGGCTGGAGCAGCATTCACAGCAATAATGATTTACAGATACTACTGCCGCAGTTCAAAAGATTAGACTTCCACATCAACTTATTGGCAGATAAGCAAGCCACGAAAAAGAACATTATTCAAGCACTGCAACACCTTATAAAACAACTTAAAGCCGGGGATGATGTCTGTCTACACTTTTCCTGTCATGGACAACAAATGGAAGATGACAACGGAGATGAAGCAGATGGACTGGACAAGGCACTGATTCCCTATGATGCCCGAAGCACTTTTCAATACTTGGTACAATAAAGTATATAGTTGCGTTTTTTTATAAGATAAACCATGAATGAGACAATTTTTCTTCTGTAAAACTCATATCGCCTATAAAAATCATTCCATTTTTATATTAGTAATAAAGCACTTATCAAATGCCTACTTTTTTTTCTTCTCCAAAAGACTAGCATCATAGAATAAGACATACGCTGCTCCCTTTTCCGTATTCTTTTGATATTTATACAGCTCTGCTATTTTAGAGCTAAGGTATAGATAGCTCGGAAGTCTTTTTTCAGGAACTCCATTTATGAAATAATCAACATTCATCTGATCTCTCACCCACCTAAATTGAGCAATAGCCTCTGAATAAGCCTCTATACTCAAGGCAAATGTCCCTCTAAATATAGCATTCTTCCACTCTTTTGGAAGTTCCTCAAATATAGATAATTCATCTTTAGTCAAAAAATGAGATTTTGATTTAATATTGTCAACAATACGATTATCAACCAGACCAATTCTATGAGCATCATTGGATATAATACTTTTTTTCGATAATTCAAAAGAACTTGCCGGATGAAAAATTGTAGCGGCGCAACATCCATTTGCATTTGGCTCAACAAAGAAATATATCGAAGATCCGAGATAACTATTGGATTTATCTATATTCCAATTTTCTCCATAAAGCTTTTTAAACTTCACTTCTACAATATATGACTTATCTACAGGAATCTCTGAACGAATAATAGGTATTTCGCCTAAATTCAAGAGTTCCGAATCTAATTTTATAACTTTTCCATCATATAACACATTAACTTTATCAATATGAGATGGGGCGTAACAGAAAAATTCACGAACCAAATAACCGATATTACAAGCATTATAAGGGTCTGGCTTTATTAATTTTTGCGCATTAAATTGTAATTCTCCGTTCTTCAGTTTATAAATATACAATAGTTCATCTTTTGCTCTCTCATCTTGAGAATTAACTTTTAATGCCTTTTCATAATACCTCTCAGCCTCATCCAGCTTCTTAGTTTCAACCATTGCATATCCTAATCGCCTACAATAAAAGGAATATTCATCAGCAACAGATTCAGAGATTCCTTTTTTTTCAATATCTTCAACCTTTTTCTTTAAAGATAGAACGATTGTAGGGTCTAAGATTGACTCAAATAAAGTAACCCTATTGAGTGATGCAATCTTTTTATTCGACGCTGGCCCAATAATCTTATTAAACATAATAAGACGCTGTTCTTGGTGAGTTCGTTCATAACAAGAAAATAACAAGTCATTAACATATCCAAAATCATCATTCGTCCACAAAGAATCAAGACTTACATTTTGAGCTATATAATACTGCATATCGAGTAATTGCAATGAAGCATCCAAATATCGTTGATTATCCAATAGCCATTTTGCATAACCGTATTGATAAGACAAATCCATATTTTTCACTCTTAAAACATCTTTCTCCAATTCAGACATCGTACCATTTTGCAGATGTTTTTTAGCTGAATTCATAATAGAATCCGCCTTAAATGCGATTTGGTTTCTATCCATAAAATCATAAGTTACAAGAAAATTCACACAAGTAGATTTTACGGGAGAACTGGACGGTACGCATAAATCTATATCAGGGAATGTAATGCAAATGCTTCGATAATTAACACTTGTTACTAATCCATGTGCATTTGACACATGAAGTAATAGCCGGGATATGCCTCCATTATTATTATCACATTCTACAACTAGAAGATAATCAGACATTTTATCCAAAACACTTGAGTTTCTCACGCGAATAGGCTGGAATATATCATAGTCAGCAATAACCTCATTACTCATAAATCGTTCACTTTTACCATTACAATATGAAGTTACAGATTTCAATTTTGCTTGATTCAAGTTATATACTTGCGACAATAATTGTCCCAACTTCAATGTGTCCGATGGGCTAGAACGGATTTTAAAACAATCGTTCTGTTCTCTAAATTCTATTTCAGTAGGTAGCCAGAAACGATCAAAATCCATTTCTCCTATTTTATCCTGAGCAAAAACTGAAACCACAATAATATAAAAGAATGAATATAAACAAAGAACTCTTCTCATAATATTAAAATTTACGCTCTCCCAGCCCCAAAGAAGACATTCATACAAACAGAAACGTGGAACTACGTGCCCACTATCTGTAACTGAAGGTCCTAGGAAAACCCAAACACACGGATAGATGGACAGCAGCCCCACGCTGAAATCAGCGTAGGAAACAACTATGCCATTCTGTGTGTTTTTGAAAATTTCCTAGGTTTTCAGTCACAAGAACAAGCACAACGCTTCTTACAATTTTATCTCTAAAAAAACATTGAAGGACATCACCATGCACTTCATCCGCAAACTTAAACATTTTCCTTCACAAAAAAGCAAAATGAATAAAGTTTTTACTGATACTCTTTTGAGACAATAATCATAACTGCTGTCCTATCTATTTGCAAGAAGACTATTTGTATGCCACCCCTACTACTTGCACACCGCCACCCAATGCAGCAGCCGTTTCATTGGTTCTATCTGCTACCAATATTACACCGGCTCCAAGTTTAGCAGCTTTCTTCTTTAACTTCTTGATAGCATCTTTGTATCCCATACCTGAACCTAATGTTCCACCCCAACCGGAAGTCGCAGCAACTTCGCCTACACGGGTCAGCCCTTCGACATCAGAAGCAAGATGGGTAACAACAACCTTGTCCCAATCGTCCTTACCATTTATAACCGGTACTTGAAACGTCTGATTGCACTCTTCTTTTCTACCGCTGGCATACACGATGTACGAGATTTCCTTCTTACTCTTCTCGTTAACAAGTTCCTCGCCAGGATAAGCAAACTCAATAGAGGCATTGGTACTCTTCACTATTTTTACATCCAAAGACGACCCATTTCTTAGCACAACTTTATCTTGTGCATAAGACAGACTACCACAAGCGCATAACGCTGCTAAAATAACAATTTGCTTTTTCATACCATCTAAATTTATATTAATACTCAAATACGTTTTCCTTTATAAATAGTTTAGTTCTTCTCACATCACAGTTAACCCAATGCACACATTCTCAAGATAACAACTACTATTCATGACTTTCAATTTAATTAGTTCTTTCGCTTGTTTATCGTATAGAAACAAGATAGGTAAACACATAAAACAGAAAAAATGAAGTCATAAAAAGTCTTTTTACAGAAGTTAATCATTACTTTTGCCGTGACTATACATTAATAGTGGAATATTCATTTCGATAATTGGCTACTATGAGATTCTTTCTTGCGATATCGCTATTGTGTTGCTACTTCTGTTGTCAGGCGCAACAGAAATATGCACTCATTGTTGCTATTGCCGATTATCCCAAAGAATCCGGTTGGAATAGCATACATAGCGACAATGACTTACAACTGTTAGTTCCGCAGTTCAAAAGGTTGGGATTCCAGATTAACACACTGATAGACAAGCAAGCGACCAAGAAGAATATTACGCAAGATTTACAGGATCTGATCCGGCAGCTCAATCCTGGAGACGATGTCTGCCTGCATTTCTCCTGCCACGGGCAACAAATGGAAGATGACAACGGTGATGAAGCAGACGGACTGGACGAGGCACTGATTCCCTATGATGCCCGAAAAACTTTTCAGAAAGGCATTTATGAAGGAGAAAAACATCTGCGCGATGACGAACTTGAAAAGTATCTGACCTGCATCCGGCAGAAAACAGGGGCTAACGGTTCTGTATTAGTAACTTTTGACGCTTGTCACAGTGGCACAGCCAACCGCATTGAAGAATACGTTGAAGATGAGGATGCACCCATCCGTGGTACCAACGTTATTTTCACCTCCAATCCTTTCTATATAGCACCCGATGCCAAGCATATACAAAGGAAGAACAGACTTATGCAACAAAGTGGTTTGTCCCCCATTTGCATCATCAGTGCCTGCCAACCCTTTCAGCGTAACTTTGAAATAAAAGTAGGAAGTAGCTATTATGGCACCCTGTCCTACTCTTTCTATACTATATTAAAAAAGACCAAGCAATGGGACAAAGCCTGTTTCCCCCGGATATGGAAACAATCCAAAAGCCTCTCATCCAAGCAAATTCCTATGATCGAATCTTCCTATCCCCTTTGAGCCATGAAAGAAGACATCCTATCGCACATACAAAACAATCGTGAGGTCAGCCGCATCTATTCGGAACTGAAAGCAGGCTTCCTTGCATACAATCGCGTCACCCTCCCCAAAATACGGGAAGAAGACAGAGAGGAAATCTATAACGATTCTTTCATCGACTTAATCGACAATATTTCATCCGGAAAACTCCAACAATTAACTTGCAGCTTGCAGACCTATATCAATACAATAGGCTACAACAAATCCATAGACCTACTACGCAAGAAAAACTCGACACAGTCATTGCCGGATTATGAGAGAATAGAATCTGACAACGATTTCGATATTGCCGATGATGCCAATGATGCCATAGCGATAGAGCGTCAAGAGGAGATATACAAGCTGGTAAAGGACATAGAAAACGATACTTGCCGCATAATACTTTTCGGCTTCTATTGGCAACACTATTCCATGGAAATACTGGCAGAACTAACCGGACTAAGTAATGCCGACGTTGCCAAAAGTACTAAAGTCAGATGTTTCACCAAACTACGGAATGCCGTTTTAGCTGCATTCCGAAAGAAAGGATTGATATAATATGGATACACAGAATGATAACATAGAAGACTTGATTGCCAAGACAATCAGGAAAGCAGGGTACGAAAAAGACATGCGAGACCTTGAAACACTGAAAGCATTTACGGCCAATATAAAAAGGAGGAACAGGATTAGAAGACTACTGATTTCAGTCACGTCCGTTGCTGCACTTTTAGCACTTCTCTTTTCACTGAACATATACCATGACAATCGCATCATGGACAATGCGTTCATCACCTATTATGCACCATTGGAATACGACCAAGAGTTGGTTTCACGAGGCAGTGATTCTGTTTCTTCCGAACTAATGTCTGCCATGAATGCTTATCTAAAGAAAGATTACAAGATTGCTTTACAGGAATTTAACTCTATCCAAAGTATTGACAATAATTTTCTGATATATAAAGCTATTTGTCTCATAGAAACCAAGCAACTGCCCGAAGCAATAAATCTGCTTGAACAATTAGTAAGTGACGGAGAAGGAACAGAATATTACCAACAAGCCTATTGGTACTTGGCGATAAGCCTTTTAAGAAATCACGAAAAAGAAGAGGCTATGCAGGTTCTCGAAAAGATAGTAAACACAGCAGGAATATACGGTAATGAGGCAAGCACACTGATAAAGTGCTTAAAATAATTATTTTATAATTCATTACGCCCATAAAAGAAGAAGAATGAAATCAATTGCCATACTACTACTTCTGATATTATTTTCTGTCCATGTTGCGGGACAAGATACTACCAATATCAATAAAGTTCAGCAAACAGATATAGCTGATTCTTTAGAAATACTGAATAAAATGGCACTCCAATGCAATTTCACAGAGGACTACGCCAACGCTCTCAAAATAGGCAAAAGACTTGAAAAGTTAACTCTTGCCGAGTACGGCAAGTATAGTCAACAATACGTTATCGTTTTAGGCAACTTGGCCTATTATCATGGATGGCTGGGACACGTTGACACTGCAATAGAATACTTCAAGATTTGTGCTGACATAAAACGAAAGCTATACGGAGAAGCACACATAGAGTACGCCTCTACAATAGGATGCCTGTCCTTTTACCTCACAGAGGCTGAAAGATATACAGAAGCCATACCCCTCATTCATAGAGCACTCGAAATCTTTCAAGACAACCATATACAAAAGGGGAATGACTATTTTCAAACGATGCTTGCAGCCATTCACATAGCAACAGAGACAGAAGAATATCAGAAAGGAATAGCCATCGGCAATAGTCTGTTAAAAGCCCTAAATGCCGACACTATTCAGAATACAAATCGAATCAGCAATACCCTATTTGAGTTATCCAAATGCTTTTCCGGTTTAGACGATTATCCTACTGCTATAAAATACAATAAAGAATCTCTATCTATCATGCGGACACACTCTCACCGATTGATAGAAGAGTTGGAACAAATGGAAGCATTAGCAGAAGCATACTATCTCAACGAAGAAGACACAGCTTTTATTCAAACAAAGAAAGAAGAGCATAGACTATTAAAAGATATTCTAATTAACCAATTATCCTCCTTAAACAATAGCGACAGAATTGAATACTCAAATGCTGCCTATAACTTTTACCAAGACCTAATTAATGTCGTGTGGCTGATTAAAGAAGCGCAACGCAAAACTGATGTCCGAAACTTGAAACAAATCATTTATGAAGGCTGCCTTCTTCTCAAAAACCTGATTTTAAACACAGAGCAATCTAAACTTGCACGCAGGGATATAGCAGACATCACAAATTATCAAATCTCATTACAAGAAATAAAGAATCATTTATCAACCAATGACGTAGCGATTGAATTTATCGATTATCCAGATTGGAGTTACGAAGATGAAGCTATAAACTATGCTGCCGTTATCCTCAAAAAGGATTGGGAAGCTCCTGTATTAATTCGTTTTTCATCCGAAATGTTACTTAAGCGCGATATGCAGAAAATGCAGGAAGGAGACTCTTTGTCAGTAAACATGCAACACGCCTACAATCATATATGGAAAGCTATCGTCCAAAATATTCTTTCAATCGGCAATCATGTTTATTTCTCCGCAAACGGTATACTTCACCAAATTCCCATTGAGTCCCTCCCCGTTGGAAACGGAAAAATCATGAGCGACCTCTACCACATGCACCGCCTATCCTCCACTCGTGAACTGGCTCTGAAAAAAGAGCCCATAAGATATAAAAAAGCAGTATTGTATGGCGGACTCAATTATGATATGACCGATAATGATATGAAGGCCGAAAGTTCTAAATATCAGAAAAGAGATAGCACAAACATCTATTTTACATCCAGAGGATTGTTGGAGGATTCTATCAGAGGACATAAATGGATTCAACTTGGAAACACACTGCAAGAAGTAGAATACATAAAGGACTTATTAGAAAAGAATTATATTACCACTAACATTTATAAAGGCAATAGTGGAAACGAAGAAGCTTTCAAAGCCTTGTCCGGACAAGAATATAACATTATTCATCTTGCCACACATGGATTTTTCTATCCGGATGAAGTTGCCAAGAAGAAAAACTATTTCAAGCCTGTTCTGATGCAAGATGGACAAAGTATAAGCCCAATCGACATGTCTTTAGAACGTTCCGGTTTAGTGTTGTCCGGTGGTAACCGTGCATGGAAAGGAGACTCTATCCCTGAAGAAATAGAAGATGGCATTCTAAAATCCCAAGAGATTAAAGACTTGGATTTGCGAGGTGCAGACTTGGTTGTTCTTTCCGCCTGCCATACAGGACAAGGAGAAGTAACCAATGAGGGAGTGTTTGGGCTACAGCGAGCATTCAAAATGGCAGGTGTACAGACTATCGTTATGAGCCTAACAGAAGTGGATGATCAAACCACAATGGCTATGATGAACAAATTCTACGCCAACCTCCTTTCAGGACAGTCCAAACATGATGCTTTCTATAATACACAGCGATACATACGTTCTATAAAACCAAACCCTATATATTGGGCTGGATGGATTATGTTAGACTAAAGTAAATAGGCACAACCTTTTTCCGATAAACCATAATCCCCCGATGTTTTGCATAGTTCAAAACATCATGCCCTATTCAATAGTTGATTACAATCCAATTACAGCAATTCGAATATCTTTAATGAATTTAACAGCTTGTTTTTTCTCCAATTTCAGTGCAACAATATCAATTTCGCTCTAATTGCTCTTTGACTTCCACCACGAACCTATGACGCGGAAGAATAGTTACTGTCGAAGATAAAGATTACATTTCACTCACTGACATGGCAAATGCCAAACTGAAAAAAGGAATATTTACAGCCGTCAAAGAAGTAACAGATTAGAGACATAACGATGTACTTTCTTTGCTAGTCATCACATATCTCCCAACGACAAACACACCATTTCAATCTGATACTTCAGTAATCATTTTTTCTTTTGTCTATATCTATACCATCACAGTGAACTTAACCAGACGGTCGTCACTTCCTCCATTTCATCTTGGGGGGGGGGGAGGAAAGCTAATAAGAAAGAGGGTAGTACAAACGAAAAGCATTGAGAACGAGAACATTCTTTAAAAGATTGCATTGGATTACAGACATAGCCCGTCAGCCCCCATAGAGCCGAAAGATGTCGTTAAGAATTGGATGCGGTTAAAAAACACATTGGAATATCTCAGTTTGTGGGAAAATTGAATAATCCGAATTTAAAAGGGGGGCGAATTCGCCCCCCTTTTAACGGAAGCAGGCAGCAATGCTTTCACAATGAGTCCCACACGTTGGGTTGAATAGCCTACCTCACCGGCTATCCTAACGCCAAATATTTCAGCACAGCTTTTAAAAAATACTACGGAACTACCCCAAGTACATTCATTGCCGGAGACCAGCCTGCAGACCCCTTATAAAAACTGCAACAACCCGGACAACAACTTTTCTATAAGAAAAAAAGTGCAAAGTCAGGCATAGGTTATTACACATTTTTTACCACACCTGATTTTATTGTCCTTCACTTTCCCTACCCTCTTCAGAGCACCTTCTGAAAGGGGGTACAATGAGTCAGTGACTGAAAGGCATTGACTTCCTGACTGAATGCCTTTCAGTCACTGACTCATTCCCGTTCGTTCGATGAGTGAAATAAAAACGGTTCAAGAAACCGATGGCATTACCTGCTTTTTGTTGGAATATTTCCAACAATCATCTCCAACGTCTCCCCTTCGGCAAACAGTCCTTCCTCCGCCTGTATCATCCGCTTCTTCAGACGGAACTTCTGCTGGGATACGGAAGAGGAAGATACGGCAGTGAAAGCGGCTATCTGTGCATTGCTGAATCCCAGCCGGATGAGGAGACAGAGTTGGTTGTCGGCAGGCGTAAGCTGGGGAAACCGCAAGGCCAAGCGGTGCGAAGCATCCTTGTACACTCTATCCGTAAGCTGTTGCAAGTACTCCCATTGGGCGTTCGTGAGAAACTTGGGATGGCTGCGCAGCTGCTCCACCACTTCATCGCCATCTATCAAGGCGGCGGTGAGCGCCTGTACCTGACCGTCCAACTGCCGGGCACGCTCACTCTCCTTCATCATCAATTCCAACTCACGAGGCACAGAACGGTCTTCATACTCTTTGAGACGGGTACGGAGCTGTTCATTTTCTTCACACAGACGGCTGCCATGATCCATCAGATTTGTCAGCGAACACTGCACTTCTTCACGCTCTTCGTCGGTGAGCGACATTTCACCCAGACACTCCTCCAGTTCGGCACGCTCACGCTCGTTATTGTGCAGCCGCTGTTCGTTCTCGCTCAAATCTATGAGGTAACGGCGATGCTTGCGCTCATCCGAGAACCGGATGTCACGTATGGAGAACCACACGTTCAGCCCAAGCATGAAACAACCGAATGTTCCCCAGAAAAGGCGTTTCCATCCTGTTGCAGGCATCAGGCGGATGCGCTTCCCTTCGGAAAGTTCTTTCACCCGGGTGTATTTGTGATGCAGGTCGGACAGCAGACGAACGGCACAAGCACTGTCGGCACTGCCGGATTGCACCAAAGAATCGGCATGAATGAGAGATTGTTCGTAGTCGAGGATATTCCTATCGGCCGGAGCTGAACAAGATACGGTTACCAGCCCCAAAAGAGAAGTCAGTAAGAGAAAGATATATACGTGTTTCATCCCTACAAAGGTAGTACTTTCTCCCTACAAAAGACACAGAGGCGCAAAGTTTTTTTAAACTTTTGCAAGAAAAGATAACTCGCTTAGAATAAATCGGTTGGTCGGATTGCTTGAAAAATGGGTAACGAAATAGCAACCGTTCGTATTTTTGAGTTCTTCATTGTTATGCTTCAATGTGATAACTCTGATGCAACAAAGGTACAAAAAGAAATGCAGACGAAAAAAGAATGATGGTAATTTTTTTTGTCTGCGTCGTTTTTGAATATTGTCTAAACAAGAATAAGTTTAATCCGTTTGGGGTATATTGCCAATGGAGTAAACTGAACTTTATTATCGTCAGCCGTTGGCTGGCGAAATTAAATTGTCGTCGCAAATAGACACTACAATCTAATTACCTTATAATAACAAGGTGGAAGTATCTTCTTTTTATACAATACCATAATCGCCCATATAAAAATTTTGCGAGAAATCCAAACAAAAACGAGGTAATCTCTAATTAATTTCTTAACTTTGCAAGCAAATTAGAAATACTATGGATATTAAGAAACATATTACAGCGTTGGGATTTGTTCCAAAAGACGGAACGAATGGCATTTATCATAAAATATATGTTGATTATGCCATAGAGATTGACTTTGAAAAACAAAGCATTAACTACGGTGGTGGTATTACTGCCGATAGTAAGACTACTCAAAATTTTTCTGATGCGGAAAATTTTGTAGTACTTGAGTGTGTTGATAGATTACTCACAAAAGGATATAAGCCTCAGAACTTAATTCTTGAGAAGACATGGCCATCTGGACACGGAACATCAGGACGATTAGATATTTGCGTTAATCGTGAAGATGGTACACCTTATATGCTTATCGAATGTAAGACGTATGGTAAGGAATACAATAAGGAGTTAGCAAGAATCCGTAAGGATGGAGGACAGTTATTTACTTATTTCCAATTATCTGGTGGTAAGGCTGATGTACTAATGTTGTATGCATCAGAATTGAAAGGAAATAAGTTTGTCTATGTTAACGAGATTATCAAGATTGAAGATGATTATCGCAATGGTGATGTTAAGGACATTTATGAAAAATGGAATAAGCTCACCAAGGATAACGGTATCTTCGGTTCTTGGGTACAACCATATAATTTTCAAAGCAAGGCTTTAACAAAAGAGCAGTTGAAGGAAATTAAAGCCGATGATTCAAGCTTTATCTTCAATCGTTTCCTTGAAATACTACGCCATAATGTAGTATCAGACAAGGGCAATGCTTTCAACAAAATATTTACACTCTTCTTGTGTAAAGTTTATGATGAAACAACGACGGGCGAGGGAGAAGAGTTAAAGTTCCAATGGCTTGAAGGACGAGATAACCACGTTGATTTCCAACTTCGCTTAACAGACCTTTATAGCAAAGGTATGAAAAAGTTCTTGGATAGAACTGTTAGCGATTTCAACAACGAGGATTTCGACAAGCGTTGTGCTAACCTAAACGAAGATACCAAGCAGTATCTTTTAAGAGAGGTTAATAAACTTCGTCTTGAAAAGAATAATGAGTTCGCAATCAAGGAGGTATATGACAATGCTTCGTTTGAAGAAAATGCAAAGGTTGTAAAAGAGGTTGTAGAGTTGATTCAGGGATATAGAATCCGATACAACAAGAGACAGCAATATTTGTCAGACTTCTTTGAATTACTTCTTACTACTGGTCTCAAGCAGGAGGCTGGTCAGTATTTTACACCCGTACCTATTGCACAATTTATTATAAAGAGTCTTCCTTTGGATTCTATTATGGCAGAAAAATTATCTCGCAAGGATGGTGAGATTTTGCCATATATGATTGACTATGCGGCTGGTAGCGGTCACTTTATCACAGAGTTTATGCACGAAATACAAGACATCATAAACGCCTGTGATACCTCTAAATATATTGAGGAGACAAGAAAGCACCTTATCAATTGGCAGAATTGCCATTTTGATTGGGCTACAAACTATGTATATGGCATAGAGAAGGATTATCGACTGGTGAAAGTTGGTAAGGTAGGATGCTATTTACACGGTGATGGTTTGGCAAATGTTATCTTAAGCGATGGACTCGCCAACTTCTGCAATAACAAAGAATATAAGGGAAAACTACGCAAACAGGTAAATGACGGACAAAAGGATAATCAGCAATTTGATATTGTATTGAGCAATCCTCCGTATTCTGTTTCATCATTCCGTCAGACAACTCGAGACTATTATACAGAGCAAGATTTTGAGTTGTACAACTCATTGACAGATAATAGTTCTGAAATAGAATGTTTGTTTATTGAGCGTACCAAACAATTACTCAAAGATGGTGGTATAGCAGGTGTTATACTACCAAGTTCTATTTTGAGTAATTCGGGCATATATACCAAAGCTCGTGAAATTATATTGCAATACTTTGATATTGTCTCAATAGCAGAGTTGGGTAGCAATACTTTTATGGCGACCAACACAAATACTGTTGTTCTGTTCCTTCGTCGTAGAGATAACTATTTTGCAGCCAACACAAAGAGTGCAGTTGATACTTATTTCCGCACATTGAATGATGTAACTATTAATGGCATTGAAACACCCGCCTCAAAATATGTAGCTCATGTTTGGGAGGGACTTGATTATACCGATTATATTACATTGTTGCAAAAATTGCCAAATGACAAGGTAAAAGCACACGAAATATATGCAGAGTATAAAAAGAAAATTTCTGCAAAGAACGATGCTAAGTTATATGAGGCAATCTTAAATATTGAGGCTGAAAAGCTTTTGTACTTTATTTTGGCATACTCTCAAAAAGTTGTTATTGTAAAGAGTGGTGAGAAAGATGTTGAGAAACGCTTCTTGGGTTATGAGTTCTCAAATCGTAGAGGTAACGAGGGTATTCACGCTATACAAAAGGGCAAGAACATTGACGAGTGTACTCAACTCTTCGACACTAATAGTTATGACAATCCCGAAAAGGCAAGTTCTTATGTCTATAGAGCTTTCAAGGGAGATTACACATCGCCAATAGCGGAGGGAATGCAGTCTCATATTAGTCGTGTATCATTGATTGATATGCTTACTTTTGATAGACCTATTTTTGAAAAAGGTATAAACTTAAATTCAAAAAAAAAAGTAGCTTTTGATAGTCGCTACACCTTAAAGCCAATAGATAAACTTGCAAGTTTTCAAAGCGGTCTTTGGAAAGGTGAAAAAGGAGTATTGCAAATGACAAAAGTCTTGCGCAATACAAACTTTAAATTAAACAATGGTTTTTTAGATTATGGTGATGTTGCAGAAATTGAAGTAGAAACAACTCAACTAGCAACACGCACATTGCAGTATGGAGACATCATATTAGAGAAATCTGGAGGTAGCGATACGCAAGCAATAGGACGGGTTGTATTATTTGATAAGACCGATAATGAAACATACTCATACTCAAACTTTTGTTCAAGAATAAGAGTACTGGATGCCTCCGAAGTAGAACCATTATACTTATGGAGTGTTTTACACAATTTTTATTGTAAAGGAGGAACGATTCCTTTGCAAAACGGTATAAGACTTCTCAATATTGATATGAACGGGTATTCTAAGATAAAGATCCCCGTTCCGCCTATTGCTGTTCAGAAACAAATTGTAGAGGAAATCGCCAAAGTTGACACATCTGTTTCAGATGCTATGCAACGGATTGATAAGTATGAAAGTGATATAGAGAACTTGCTATCTTCATTAAATAATGCAGATAGTACACTAAATACTATTGCTCCATTTGCCACTAAGTCTATTAAGTATGGCGATATAGAGTCTGAAACATATATCACAACCGACAATATGCTTCAGAACAAATTGGGCGTTCTTCCATTTGAAGGGGTTGCAAATATATCATCTATCACGGAATATAAGCCGGAGGATATATTGATTTCAAATATTCGTCCATACCTTAAAAAGATTTGGTTGGCAGACAAGGAGGGTGGATGCTCGAAAGATGTTCTTGTGCTCAGGTCGGCTGACACGAGTAAATACCTACCCAAGTACATCTTCTATATGCTTCGTAGAGATTCCTTCTTTGACTATGTAATGGAAGGCAAAAAAGGTATTAAGATGCCACGAGGCAATAAGGAAGATATTATGAAGTACAAAATTCCGATGCCTAACATTGATGAACAAAAACGCATCGTAGCACAAATAGAGACATTAGAATTAGAGATTACTAAGGCTCGCACTTTGATAGAAAATGTTGCGAGTGAGAAACAAGCAATACTTGATAAATATTTGTAATTATGGAAACAGCTGGTGCTATACAGGAAACATATAATATTTGGAGTTGGTTGTTACCACTTATCAGTGGTGCAATCGGTGCTTTAATCGGCACTTATGGAGGTTCTTATTTTTTGCACTGGAAGCAGGAAAAGAAAATCAAGAATGTACGTTCAATGGCTGTTAAAGCATTAGATATTTTCAAGGAGTATGCTCAGCAAAAAAGAACATATGCAGATACTACAAATGAGTTCAATACCAAGCTTAGTATTTCTGAGAAAAGAGCAGTCGTTGTAGCCTTGCATAAACTTGGTGTGCCTTTCGAGACTCCAACAAGGGATGCTTTTGATATTAAAAATATAAGATTCAAGGATATTGTTATAGACAAGGATGAAATCACTACAATGATAGTGCAAATCAATAAGGGTAATTGTGATAATCATTTCTTTACAGATATTGAATCATATTTTACTTCAAACTTACGACTTAACGCAGTGAGAAATGTTGGTAAGAAATATGTTGAAGAAGTTCATGCAAAAAGTTGGGTTGAGAAAGAAAAACCAAATACGATTGCGAATCCTGTAGATTGGCATAAACAGTTTACGCCAGGAGAACTTCAGACAATATTAGTATTGAGAACACAATTAGCAAACACGGACTACTTTTCTCAAAATGGACGGGCTGATTCGAATAAGATTAAGGATTTGATTAGAGAAATTGAAATTGGACTTTGGGACAATTATCTATTCTATGATTATGAGTCTTTTACAAATATTCAAGCGCAGCATAATTTAGCGAATGTTGTACAAAGTATGATAATGATGAATCAGCAGCAAGTAAATGCACAAAATACCCAAGCAGAGGTTTCTGAGAGCAAATAAACAACAATGGCGACCACTTGATGCGGTCGCCATTGCTGTTTACAATTTCATTCCCCTGCTTTTCTTTGGCTGTATAGGCTGTCGGATTGATTGTCGTAGTTTGTCGTATTGCTCGCTAAACCATTGGCTGAGGGGTATTCGATTTGCCGTTAAGGTGAGCCGTCTGTCGTTATCTCGCAGAATTTGTAGAGGGGTATTATCCGTAGCAAACCATCGGTTATGCTCAGAGGAGAATAGTCGACCTATAAAGTTCAGAACCCTACCCTTAATCAGCTCGGCAAAATCCATTGCCGAAAGTCCGATTTGCTTGGCAAGACGTTCTAATCTTAGGAGATTGGCAAAATCGGGATACCAACGATGAGCGGTATTGATCATCGAATTGAGAGTATTGGCCTCCTCCTTATGCTCTGCTCCCTTTGCTTCGAGAGCCTTGCGATGCTCGTTATCCTTGTTCATCATAGCCCTGCTATGTTCTACCTCCATTCGCTTGATGTTGGATTGTAATTGCTCAATGGTCTCATCTCGGATTGCGATTTCATCCCGTAAATCTTCGTTCTTGCGTTCCAATGATTTCATCTTACCGCTGCCGAAAAGCGAACTTACTCCGCTTGCAAGTGCTGTGGCTGCATCGGTGGCTACGCTTTTGAGTTTGTCGGTGCGTATCTCCGATTTCACCTGTTTTAGTTCTTGCTCGGCAAGATCTATCTGGTGTTCCTTGTGCTGTCGTTCAGACTCTATGCGCTCAAGTTCGGCTCGTTGCTTCTCGATGATAAAGTCATTACGCTCCAAATGTTCCTTGCCTGTCTCGGATTTGGATTGACCACGCTCCATTGATAGGATTTCGGATGCCAATGTCTGCATCTGCATCATATCATCATCGTTGAGTTTGCGACTTTTCCTGTATCGTAGTTCATCCAATCGAAAACGATATGAGCGTGATAATTGGGTTTGAATCAACGACTACCGATTTGAAAACTCTCCTTATCGTCTGGGAGGGCTCTCCAGCGAGCCAATGCCCTTCGTCTTTGTGTAAGAATATTTGTAACGGTGTGATGCCCCAACGCTCTTGGCACTCCTCGCCAAATCTGCGAACATCCTCCAATGTGGTGTCGGGCTTGATGAGGAGCACACCCTCACGAATGGGTGAGCATCCTGCCACTTTGATAATCTTGCCACTCTTGGTTTTGCGTTCTCGCTCCTTTTTTTGCATCGCCCGACCTGCCTTCGCCTTTACCATCTGTTTGATGTTGTCGTAATGTGTCTGCAAGTCGTAGTCGCCAAAGCGTGGGTTTATCCAATGCTCGTTGTCGGCTACAAGTTGAGGAACGAGGTAGATTTTTGTCTCTCCGATATTTCGCATATATTCGGGTGTTCTTAGGTTGTGAGCCTCGCTCGATGATATGTTGCAAGGCTTGATATGTATGCTGCTTTTTATTGCCATTGTTCTTTGTTTTATTGGTTACAATTAGGTCTTTGTTTGCTCGCTTCCGCTTTGGGGTCCTTAGGGGCGAAGCCCATAAGCGGAGTGCAGAGAGGTCACTCTGCCCCACAACTACACCTGTGTAGTTATAGTGGGCTATAACCTGAAGCCTCGTTTCTTCTTTGGTGGTGGATTGTGCATCCACCTTACGGATTGGACTTGCGATTTTTTCTCTGCCTGTTTTGCTTGGTTTCGGTGTCATAGATACTCATTCAAATCCTTATGCTCCTTGTAGTGGTGCGACATATCTTGAAGCCTGTTTCCAAATATCTTTTTCATATTCTCATAGGCTCTTTGTCCTGCCTGGTCATTGTCGAGGAAACAGCCTATTCGGGAGTATGGGCGTAACAGTTGCTCCGCTTTTGAAAGGTTGGTAACGGAGTTCAGCACCATATAATCCTGCTCGTTTGTGCGTGGTTCATCGGGGTTGTTGTCCACTCGGATTGTGAGAAACGAGAGGTAATCCATAAAGCCCTCGAAGAGATAGCACACTGCCCGTTGCTCACCCTGCTGTCGGATATGGGTAATATCCTTTGGAGCGATACACCCTTTGAAGTAGTGGTTGCGGAGTTCGTAGCCACCTGCCATATTGGGAAAGCCGATAGCGAAATAAGTTTTGCCGTTGTTCTCAAATCGTAGTTCCTTACATTCTCTTTTGGCGAGTTCGATATTTATACCTCGTTCTCGGAGGTAGTCGATAAGGGCAGGAGAAGATAACTCGCCAACCTGTACGTCTTGAAAACTGCTGTTGTGAGTTTTCTGCTCGCCAAAAGAAAAGGTTGCTGGGCGAATATAGGGTGTCCGCTCCGCTATGCGTTCCAACAGATAGGCTACATTCTCGCTATGATAGAGTTCCGCTGCCAATGCGATGATGTTGCCACCCTTGCCGATACCGAAGTCATGCCATTGGTTTAACTCGGTGTTTACCTTGAACGAAGCATCGGTTTCGTTTCTCAGCGGTGATTTATACCATAGGCTTTTGCCTTGTTGCTTAACGGGAGTATATCCCAAACTTTGCAGATAGTCTGCCAATTGAATTTGTTTTGTGTCTTGGATTGTCATATTACATACGGTTTTAATGTTGATAAAAATTTGTTGATTTGATGAATTATTGATGTAACATGCTTATATACAGACTTGTAAATACTCAACATCTTCTCAACAAGCCACTCACCAAAAGAGAAATCTACAATTGGGAGTGTGCTGTATCTCAACTTCTCTTTTGGCTTGTTGAGATTTTGTTGAGAGTATATATTGTTTATTATCAGTGTGTTTATACTCATATTCAACAATTCAACAGAAAAACGATGGTGTTACAAGGATTCGAGTTGTTTCCTTGTGATGGTGTAGAAGCGTCCCACTCTCCTTATCGGCTCATAGTGGCAACTTTGGTTGTAGTTGCCTTGATAGGTGGTGTAGGTTAGCCCATTTGGTGCTGGTGTCAGTTTCCAACACTCTTGCACCACCTTACGCACTTGATGTTTCTCCACCTTTACCTGTGAGTGCATCAACAGCACAATAAGGTAATGAAACGCTATCTACATTCATTGTTGCCATAATGTCGAGTAATAACTCCGACAACTCTATCTCCAATCGGTTGCGGTTACTGCGGATAATCCTCTGCAATGCTTCGGTATGCAGCAACGAGGGGTTGAACCACATTCGGCTCTCCCTCTCGGTTGATAACTTTCGATTGGTCAGGAAATGGAGAAAGGCGGGTATCTCCGCTTTCAAGCGTTGCAGGAAATTGGTGTCGTCGGATTGCAAGCGGTTTATCTTGCGTACCCAATAGCGTGTTTCACCTGCATCAATGATTACGGGCAGATACTCGTTGTTGGAGCATAGCACGAATTTGGCGAAGAACGCTATTTCGTCACGGTCTTTGCCTTTGGCTTCCACCTTGTAGGATAGTGTGGTACTCAGATTCTTCAATCGTTCGCTGTCCTCCCTTCGATTGAGCAATACCTCATCAACCACGATAAGCAGTTTGCCGGCCCAATCGGAATTGAATTGACTGCGGAAATCCTCGTTGGTGTTGAATGTTACATTGTTTTGAAAGAGGGCTTTCAGAAAATTAAGAAATGTACTCTTGCCCGTATTGCGTTCCTCTGATACCAATAAGAGGATTGGCAACTTCTGAACGGGTTGCAGGTAGAGCAGTTGCAGATAGTCCATTCCCAACTCGTATTGCTCACCGAAGCTATGTTCCACCAACGAACGGATAGAGGGGAAATCTCCCTCCTGTGGTTGGTGGTCTATCGGCTCATAGAGGTTAAGGAACTTGCCGATTACAGGGCGATAACCGATGTGTTCGGGTACGGTACAGAATCCGTCATACTTGGGAATGCTGCCGATGTAGTCCTTGCCATAATCTTGGCGGAGCGTTTCATTGTTCCAAGGGATACGTTTCTTTACATATCCACCGCTTAATCTCGGTTGCTCCACAATCTTGTAGAGCGTTGTTCCCACTCGGATAAATTCTTCTTTTGCCATTCCTCCATCTGATAGCGGTTTATGGCTCTTTGTTACTTTGTTGGCTTCCATATTTTCTTTAAATTGAAATGAAAAAAATGTCAGCTGCAAAAATATAAGTGATTGACGGATAAGTTGCTACGCAAATTATAGCAGAATAATGAATAAAGTACTATGGGGATAGGAATTTGAGGGGTACAATAAACTCAAGACAATTAAAAACGGCAGGAATTCTCTCATTTAGTTTATTTCGAGTACCTTTGTGGTATAATTTGTTTGAATAGTTGGCATATGGTAGAATATACAAGTAGTAGATTATGTTTCAAAGCTGATTTGATTGAGCCTTTGAAAGATAATGATTCATTTATTGTTCATACTCCGAATGGAACATTCAAGTTTACAAAGGCTGATTTCTATCGTGTCTTTTCAAATGTCATTGAAACTAAGAGCTATCAAGAAGGCAGAATGTATAGTTGTAAATATCCACCTAAACGAGCTATGCAGTTTCTAATATCGGGACAACCCACGTCATATAAGCAGTCCGAAAAATGTATGCCCACAAAAGATTTGGTAGGGGAAGAAATCCGAATGAAGATTAAGGAGATAGGTATATTATGGCGTAATTCTCCTAACAACCCTCTAATAGATGTTGAAGTACTCACAAATTGGAATAATCTGATAGAGGAATGGATTGCAGACAAAGATATGCCATTGATTATTCGCAAAGAAACAAACAAGCGAGGTCAATCATTCGTGCATCCCTGTGGAAGAGAAATTATCGTTTCAGATAATACCGTAGCTATTTGGGTGTATAGTAATGTATTAAAAGGAACGGTGTTTACCTTATCTCAAATTAAAGAACTTTTGAGCCAAAAGGAACTACCAGTGGTATTTATGGCAACAAAGGAGATTAAGGCAAAAGCTAAATACACTAAGCCATTAGGCAGTAATGCTTTGTCTGATTGGAAATTGTGTCATATTCAACCTGTAGGATTCAATACCAATACAAGTATTGAAGATTTAGAAATATCCGATATTGAAGACCATTTCAGAAAATATGTAAATCCCAACAATATGTTTGTACTCCCTAAAGAAATTGGTTATTTAGGGGAAATAGATGTATTTATAGAGGAACAGAAACGATAAAAGATAAATAGCAGGTATCCTTGCGTACCTGCTATTTATCCAATCTATGACATACCCATTGTAGAATTGGCAAGCGAAAAGAGATAACATACTTTCTCTTTTCGTCCGTATATCCTCTTTAACACCTCTGTCCGTATCTTCTCCGCACCGTATGAGTTGATACGAAAAGCGATAGCGATAATCATATCCATATTATATAGGGTTGCCCAATAAGTATATGGTATTACCTCGCAATGTTGCGAGTGTTCCGCTACCACTCCGCTTTTGTGTATGGCTCGGATGCAGCCTTTAATGCGGGTGCTGATACACCAAACAGCCCCACAAGTTCCGAGAACGACATCCATACATTACTATCGGGTATGTTCACATAGCCCGATTCACTGATTGTTATAATTGCTCGTTTCATACCTTATGCCATTGTGGTGTTACCGAATGATTGATTAAGTTGGTTGCCGAACAT
>OBAS01000830.1_pt1 | contig 21201 bp, 19 predicted proteins | sample 1517591 | NCBI WGS metagenome assembly OBAS01 (sample SAMN04571700, study PRJEB22368) | human gut metagenome | biome: human gut; material: stool | host: Homo sapiens | place: Luxembourg | collected 2012-10-05
AGTGATTACAGCCCTGCCTCGTAGAGGCATTTTAAATGGGCTGTAATCGTTGCTGGTCGCACTGTTAGGTGTGAACAGCAACCTCACAACATATAGTTTATACAATTTTTTTACACTTTATATATTGAAAAGCATAAGCCACCATGATATACTCTAATCAAGTTAATAATTGATACCGAGAGACAAGAGCAAGGTAAAGTAGCGAAGTAATTTCGTTTTATTTCCTTGCTCTTTTTTATTACCCAAAAGGAGACAAAAATATGTATGATGCAGCAATTATAGGAGCAGGCGTTGTTGGAAACGCAATCGCAAGAGAGCTTTCAAAATATAACATAAATGCCTGTGTTATCGAAAAAGATGAGGATGTATGCAGCGGCACATCAAAAGCAAACAGCGCCATTGTCCATGCCGGCTTTGATGCCACACCGGGCACTTTAAAAGCGCAGTTAAATGTAGAAGGAAATTCAATGATGGACAAGCTTGCAGAAGAACTTGATTTTCCGTTTAAGCGTAACGGCTCCCTCGTAATATGCACCGAACCTTCTAACCTTGAAGGACTGGAAAAATTATATGATAAAGGCCAAAAAAACAATGTTCCCGGTCTAAAGATCATAGGCCGTAAAGAACTTATAAATATGGAGCCAAATGTATCAGATGATGCATGTTTTGCATTATATGCGCCTACCGGCGGAATTGTATGTCCATTCAACCTTACAATAGCGCTTGCTGAAAACGCATATACAAATGGGATCAAATTCTTACTGGACACAAAAGTAGACAACATAACACCAGCGTCTGAAGGATACGATATTTTAGTGACAAGAAAAAGACGCTTTAAAGAAGTAGTACATGCAAGGGCAGTCATAAATGCTGCTGGTGTTTATGCAGATGAGATAAATAATATGGTAAGTGCCCATAAGCTGCATATAACAGCAAGAAAAGGTGAATATATGCTTCTCGACAAAACAGCCGGGGATCATGTAAAACATACAATATTCCAGCTTCCGGGCAAAATGGGTAAAGGAATACTTGTAACTCCTACAGTCCATGGAAATCTGCTTGTAGGTCCTACCGCTGTAGATATGGACGATAAAGAAGCAATAAACACCACCGCCGACGGACTTGAAACAGTTGCCGCAAAATCATCCCTGGCAGTTAAAAATGTTCCGCTCCGTCAGGTTATAACCTCTTTTGCCGGTCTTAGGGCACACGAAGCAGGTGATGATTTTGTCATAGGGGAAGCCAGTGATGCTGATCTATTTTTCAACGCTGCCGGTATCGAATCTCCCGGACTTTCATCCGCACCTGCTATTGGTGTAATGGTTGCAAAAATGGTCGCTGACAGATTAGGTCTTACTGAAAACAAAAGCTTTGATCCTATACGAAAAGGCATATTAAACCCTTCAAGCCTGAGTATCGAAGATCGAAATGCACTTATCAAAAAGAATCCTGCATATGGCAATATTATCTGCCGGTGCGAAATGATAACAGAAGGCGAGATAATAGATTCTATCAGACGTCCGCTCGGCGCACGTTCCCTTGACGGCATAAAGCGCAGGACCCGGGCTGGAATGGGTCGATGCCAGGCCGGTTTTTGTTCCCCACGTACAATGGAAATATTAGAACGTGAGGTTCCTATGAGCATGTATGATATCACAAAATCCGGCGGCGATTCTACTTTTATCGTCGGACGTAATAAGGAACTTTAAGAGGAGGTAAAGCATGAAAAATTATGATCTTGTAATTGTAGGAGGCGGTCCTGCCGGACTTGCCGCAGCAATATCTGCAAAAGACAATGGTATAGACAGTATTCTGATCATAGAACGTGATAAAGAACTCGGAGGCATATTAAATCAGTGTATACACAATGGTTTTGGTCTTCACACATTTAAGGAAGAGCTGACAGGCCCTGAATACGCAGCCCGTTTTATTGACCAGGTGCTTGAGCGCAAAATCGAGTATAAGCTCCAGACTATGGTTATGGATATATCAGATACTAAAAAAATAACTGCGTTAAATCACGAAGATGGTATGTTTGAAATAAAAGCTAAGGCTGTCATCCTCGCCATGGGCTGTCGGGAAAGAAGCCGCGGGGCTTTAAACATCCCCGGCTACCGCCCTGCCGGCATATATTCTGCAGGAACCGCACAACGCCTTGTAAACATTGAGGGTTATATGCCCGGAAAAGAAGTTGTTATATTAGGATCCGGTGATATAGGGCTTATAATGGCACGCCGCATGACATTAGAAGGTGCAAAAGTAAAAGTCGTTGCTGAGCTTATGCCTTATTCAGGCGGACTTAAGCGCAATATCGTACAGTGCCTTAATGATTTTAACATCCCATTAAAGCTAAGTCACACAGTAGTTGATATAGAAGGAAAAGAACGCATAAAGGCTGTCACAATAGCCAAGGTCGGTCCTGACAGGAAACCAATTCCCGGTACAGAAGAAAGATACGAATGTGACACACTACTGCTTTCATGCGGCCTGCTGCCTGAAAATGAACTGAGCCGTTCTGCCGGTGTACAACTTTCACCGGTCACATCCGGTCCTATTGTAAATGACAGTCTTGAGACAAACATTGATGGCATATTTGCCTGTGGAAATGTTTTACATGTACACGATCTTGTGGACTATGTATCACAGGAAGCTGCCGCCGCCGGCAAAAACGCAGCCAGATATATTAAATCCGGCAAAAATCCTGATGTAAAAGCTGTCGAGATCATCCCTGAGGGGGGAATACGCTACACGGTTCCAAAATACGTGCGTCCTTCAGAGATAGATGATAAGCTTACCGTCCGTTTCCGCGTCGGAGCAGTATATAAAAACTGCTGTATTGCAACATATTTCAATGATACCCTTATAAGCAGGCGAAAACGCCCTGTAATGGCACCAGGTGAAATGGAACAGGCTGTACTTGACAAAACTGAACTTGACAAAATAACAGATCTTCAGAAAATCACGATCAGAATAGAGGAGGCTTAACGCTATGGAAAAACACGAACTTACCTGTATAGGCTGCCCTTTAGGCTGCAGTGTAAAAGTCACATTAGAAAACAATATCATTATTTCTGTAGAAGGAAATACATGTAAGAGAGGCGAAATATATGCCAGAAAAGAAATTACCGCACCGACACGTATAGTAACCTCAACTGTCCGTGTAACAGGCTCAGACATTTCGATGGTTTCCTGCAAAACAGCAAGTGATATTCCAAAAGAAAAAATATTTGATGTCATAGATGCTCTTAAAGACATTTCTGTGGCTGCCCCTGTCCGCATCGGCGATGTACTGGTCAAAGATGTATCCGGCACAGGTGTGGATATTATCGCAACCAAGAATGCCAAGACCATTTAAATGTAGATCAAATTTATGTCCGAATCCATATTACGCCGGAGCTGTATATAACTGCTGCTCCGGCGTCTCATTGCTTAAACAATCTTTTTCTCTTCATATCTATAAATCAATAACCCCATATTCTGTAATATTATAAAAATATAAGCATTAACTAAAATGAGAAAGGACTGTGATGTTGCCCTTGGCAACAACCCAGCCCTTTCTCGAGGAGTTTAGTTATGAAAATGTTTATTAATAAAAAGGGAATAATGAAAAAGGAATTGCTTCCTTTTACATTGTCTATTGTATGTTTTAAATATGTCCATATTATGACATATTTAAAAAACGTTTATAAACTTTAAACAGCATATTTTATTTTTTTTTTAGAAACGTAATATTTAGGACATATTTACTATAATTTTTCTGTAAAAAGTTGCTCACAAAGCTTAATTTTCTGTATATTCAATTCTCCCTCAAGGCTGTTTTCAAATTTAACTGTTCCCTTGCTTTTTCCCGAAGAAAGCAGATTCTTTTCATTCAATCTGCGCTTCATCTCACGCGCTGTTCCTGCACCTCCGTCAAACACAAGAACCTCATCACCTAATGTCTGTGAAATCATTTTCTTCACAAAAGGATAATGCGTACAGCCAAGCACAACAGCATCAACTTTATTGTGATTATATTCAAATAGAAGCTCTTCAAGATATTTTCTTAAATCATCCCCATCCAGATCACCACGTTCCACGAAATTCATAAGTCCAGGACATGGAAGAGGGATTATCGTTCCCTTATCTTTATATTTATCCATCAGACGATGAAATTTTTCTTCTCGTATCGTCATTGGTGTAGCCATGACAAGAACTCTTGGATTTTCCTTGCAAAGTACAGCCGGTTTTACAGCCGGTTCAATTCCGACAATCGGTATGTCCGGATATCTACTGCGGAGTATTTTTACTGCTGCACTTGTGGCTGTGTTACATGCCACGACCAGTCCTTTCGCACCTTCGTCAAAAAGCAGGCGTCTTGCATGCTCACACGTAAGTTTCCTTACCTCTTCCAGTGTTTTTGTTCCATACGGAGCATTAGCCGAATCTCCATAATATATATAATCCTCACCTGGCATAATTTTTTCTAATTCTCTTAATACACTTATCCCTCCGACTCCGGAGTCAAAAACTGCTATTGGCATTTTCGTACTATACTTCCTTTCCAGTTTCTTTTATGTTATACTATACATGATACTTGAGTACCAATTCGAATTTTTAACTGTAAAACAGTTATATATAAATCGTGAAAGAAGGCATATTATGTATAATTACAAAGCCCTATTCAACAATTATAAACAATGTGCCGTTTGCAAACGGCCTCTTCCAAATGATTACAAGGAGGATTTATGTCCACACTGCCTTGAATCGCAATTGTTCAATGAAGTAAAAGAATATATCCGTTCAAATGACGTTAATGAATACGAGGTAGCTGAGCATTTTTCAATTCCACTGCATCAGGTAAAGGCCTGGATACGCGACGGACGTATCGAATATAAGCAAACAGATACCAGCAAAATTGCAGGTCTGCACTGCCAGCGTTGTGGCGCACCCATCACATTTGGAACATTATGTCCTAAATGTCTTAAACTTATGAATGGCAATAAAGGATACTCAGGCGGATACACCTCAGGAGCTGATGGCAAAAGAATGCATTATCTTGACAAAGAGGAGTAGCAAGCTACTCCTCTTTTTATATACCCTTATCTTTTTACTTTTGATCTGTATTTCTTGCAGACTTCATCGAGGAACCTGTCATCAAGTTCAGCTTTTATAATTTCTGCCTTTGTTGCATCCTTTACTACAATTTCATAATATGAAACATCTTTACGGCCTGAAGTATAATCATGAACTTTCACTGTATTGTCATTCTCGTAATTGTAAAGGCTTCCATCACCTGCAGGTGCTATTGTAACTATAGAGTCTATACCATAATTGCCAAGGTTTTTACGTTTGCTTTTGTTTATGATCTTTGCAAACCTGAATTCCCCATCGAAATATGCACATTCATATTCCTTATTCTGCGACCTGTTCATAAAATACCATATTGCTAAAAATATGACCGCTGCTAAAAATGTAAATAAATATCCCATGCATGCCAGTATTATACTTATGATTGCCAACGCCATCATAAGATTTGCCACAAACAATACAGCTGGTGATTTTTTCCGATTAGTTAATACAAATACTTCCACTATCTTTTCTCCTATTCTTTTTGTAAATATAAAATATCTGCCATTTTCCGCCATCATGCTATCACTGTAAATAGCTGCTGCCGCTTAACAACAATAATATTATAATAACAGATTTTTTTGTCCGCGTATAGATTTTTTATCAATATTGCATTACAATTTTAACATAAGCTTTAATATAGTACTTTTTAACACATAATAGGAGGATACAATGAATTTTAAACTGACCGACCTTAACAGCTTTGAAGATAACATACGAAGAGAATGGGCTCTGACAAACGGGCTCGGAAGCTATGCCGGAAGTTCTGTGATCGGTGCACATAACCGCACACATCAGGGATACCTTATTGCCTCTCTCCGCTCGCCGGTTATGCGTTATCTGTTTTTCTCTAAAACAAACGAGAAAGTAACCATCGGAAATAACGTATATGATTTTACTACTGCCCAGTATAAGGGCAGGCAGCGGATCTGCGGACAGACTTACCTTAAAGAATTTAACTATGACGGAACTGTATGCTACACATATGAGATTCCCGGCATGACCATAAAAAAACACATAAGCCTTGTCTATGGGCTAAATCGTTGTGCCATCGGCTATGAAATAATAAACAATACAGATTCAGCCACATTTACTGTGACCCCTCTTTTAAACTACAGGGAGCATTCAGGAAGTTCAACCATTGACGATCTGAAATTCACTATCTTCCGTGAGGATACAGGATTTTCTCTTATTCCTGATGCCAATCCGAATATCCGGACATATATATCCGTTTCTGATGGTATATTAAAAGACAGGGAAAGTTTATATGAAGCCGATATGGAACTGCAGACAGAAGTAGATAATGAGGTTGCCGGTCTCGACTGCCATTTCACGCCATTTGATATAGAAATCGCTGTACCAGCCAACTCATCCAAAAGAATATCTCTTATATGTGATGTTATCCCTGCAAGTGCAGGTATTGTTTCAAGGATAACCCCTGACACAGCATTTGACATTATTGATGCACAGCTTAAGCGTGTATCCAAAATAATAGCTAATAGTGGTTTAAAAGATGATTTTGGTCAGGCACTTGCCGTTGCTGCTGATCAGTTTATAACACAGCGTGAATCAACCGGCTACAGCACCGTTCTCGCCGGTCTTCCATGGTTTACCGACTGGGGCCGCGATACAATGATCGCTTTTACCGGTCTTACGCTCTGCACAGGACGTTTTAATGAAGCACACGACATATTGCTTACATTTGCAAAATACTGTCATAACGGACTTATCCCTAATATGTTTCCGGATAATGGACAGAAACCATTATATAATACAGCCGATGCCTCTCTTTGGTATTTTTATGCAGTTTACAAGTATTTGATGTACACAGGAAACAGCGATGACTATGATTTTATCTACAAAGAAATCTACCCATCCTTAAAGGAAATAATATCTGCCTACAAAAACGGAACAGATTTTTCTATATACATGGATGAAGATTATCTGATACATGCCGGAAGCGGTCTTGATCAGGTTACATGGATGGATGTAAGAGTTGGTGACTGGGTTGCCACACCACGCCACGGAAAACCGGTTGAAATAAATGCACTCTGGTATAACGCCCTTTGCATCATGGACTTTTTATCAGCTAAATTTGGAGAAAATGACACAGACTATAAGGTTCTTTCTGAAAAAGTCAGATCATCATTTATCGCAAAGTTTTGGAATCCCAATGCCGGCTGCCTTTATGATGTTGTTGATGAAACACCTGATGATTCCATACGTCCTAACCAGATATACGCTGTTTCTCTTCCATTTACAATGTTAGATCACGACATGGAGAAATCTATCGTAAATGTAGTAAAAAATAAGCTTTATGTAGGATGCGGCCTGAGATCTCTTGATCCTGAACATAAGGACTACCATCCAATATATATAGGTTCCCTTTCGAAAAGAGATCACGCCTACCATCAGGGAACAGCATGGGGATTCTTACTTGGCGGTTTTATAACAGCCTATGTTAAAGTAAACGGATCAGACAAAAAAGCTGCTGATGAAGCGCTTAAGCTTCTTGAACCTGTTAAAGATCATCTCTATCACAATTGTATTGGTTCTATATGTGAAATTTTTGATGGAGATTCCCCTCATAACGGACGTGGATGTTACGCACAGGCATGGAGTGTCGGCGAAGTGCTGCGCTGCTACTTTGAAGATATTCTGCCTTTTAAAACTAGAGCGTAATAGTTTTCTCAAACACCATTAAAAAATTTTAATTTTTTTGTAATTTTCTATTGACATACGGATGAAAGTCATGTAATATGTATTTTGTTGTTGATGACCAGCCCAGTTAGCTCAGTTGGTAGAGCAACGGACTGAAAATCCGTGTGTCTCTGGTTCGATTCCGGAACTGGGCATTATACAACAAATTAAATATTCCTATGCGGGTGTAGTTCAATGGTAGAACACCAGCCTTCCAAGCTGGATACGTGGGTTCGATTCCCATCACCCGCTTTTTTCATGCTCATCTTTATGCAGATGAGCTTTTTTATATCATGTGCTTACGCACATGATAGCCTACGGCTGAACCTATGCGCATTCGCGCTGATATAATTCGCTTACGCTCCTTATATCATGTGCTTACGCACATGATAGCCTGCGGCTGATAACTATGCGCATCCTCGCTGATATAATTCGCTTACGCTCCTTATATCACGTGCTTACGCACATGATAGCCTGCGGCTGATAACTGCTGGAGTAACGCAAAAACAGCCGCTGGATGTTTTAAACATCCAGCGGCTGTCTTTTATTCCATATTTAATTAATTAAAACAGATCTACACGACCGGAAAATTTGTCATTAATGACATAATATGCAGAATATTCTTCTGGCTTTATGTAAATGCTTACCTTCTTAATTGTGGAAGCCTTATGTCCTTCTGATATGAACTGGGCTTTTACTCTCTCCTCAACAACAACTGTATCAACTTCATTATTCTGATACTGTACGATCAGCTGTGGCTTTACCTCTGCAGCTTTTGCAGCAGCCTTTACTACAGTTTTCTTAGCTGTTGCTTTTGCCTCAGCAGCCTTCTTTGTCACAGTTTTCTTAACTGCTTCAGCCTTTTTGTCCACTTCTGTTTTTTTAGCTGTCTCTACTGCTGATTCTTTAACAGGTTCTACTGCTTTTGAAATTTCTTCAGCTTTCTTTTCAGCTGCTTTTGCAACTTCCTTAACTGTCTCTGCTACCTTTGCTTCTGTTGCTTTTACACTAGCTTTAACTACTTTTTTCTGCATCATAGTTTCCTCCTCATGCACAACTATTCACATACTAAAAACTTTTCAATTGCAACTAATGCCTCTTGCTCATCCTCACCCTTTGTAACGATGTCCACGGACATACCTTCTGAAGGATTAAATGCCATAATTCCCATTATGCTCTTTGCATTAATCTTTCGATTATCACTCTCCAATGTAATTTCGCTGTCGAACTTGCATGCCACTTGAACAAGCTCAGCAATTGGATTGTCATGACCTTCAGAAACATTTGAAACGACAATACTTTTCTTACTCATATGTTCTCCTTATAATCAAGCCTTTTCATACTTTATTACTATAGCTCATTATCCATTTCTTTTCAATGCTTTAGCATATTTCTGTTAAACTTACACTAACATATATGCTTTTTAATTAATAAATCTGTCATTATTACAATAGTATACTATTTCAAATATGTTATAAAATGATAGCCCCCACTATAAAACATGGCATCTGCATCCTTAAAACTTATAGATTCTGTTTTGTCAGTATCAGGATTATAATAATATAAATATCCATCTGATGTGTAACCTGTAACAATAACCGCATCGTTATTTCCTGTCATCGCAAAAACCGGATTTCCCTGACTTACATAAAATAATATTTCCTCTGTGTCAACACCCTGCAGGTCAAGAACATTTGCATCTGCAAGGTTTGACCTTAATATATCTACACCCTTTTCTCCCGAGTTAATAAGTTCTGTGACACTTACCGATACGTCATTATATCCAAGCATGGCGCTTATAGCCCTTATCAATGATGATGAGCCCTGGTCTGTTACATTTGCAGTAATATTTTCAAATGGGGAAACAGCATTTTTTCTGGCTCTCATCCATACATACTGCTGCTTTGAATCAATAACAACACCAAGTCTGTCATTCGCTTCTTTTATTGCATCTGATATGTTATCTGTCGCAAGGGTAACATCACCTTTTTCATACACATAATATCTTTCTATAGCTTCATCTTTTTCTATATCGACAGTATCATCCCTGTCCTCTATAATGTCCTGTCCGTACAATAGCTTTACCTTGGATGTATCTATTTCTTTAGAAAATGTAATCTGCATAACTGATAGTTTCTGTTCGTCACCTGCTGTGGAAATATATACTTTATCCGATTTATCTGCCTCACGGTTCATTATCGTATCACTTCCTGATGCGGTATATACTCCGTTAGATGCAGCGATCAGGTTTACATTTATTGTATAATCATCTATTGCTATACTATCAACATACCCGCTTGCCGGTGTGTATTCTTTAAGCTGTGTCTGATCTGTGACATCCATTATGATAATACTGTGCATAGGAAATGTAGTATTTCCCGCCGCATCTGATATAACATCTGCTGCATTTGCCACTCCATATATAAAATCATTGCCGATGAAGCCAAGAGGTCTTAGATACTGGTCATCACCTTTGTTTATCTTTATAACTTCCTTTGTTTTCAGATTCATGACACTCAGTTCTGTTGTCGAATACTGGCTGTCAACATCAACCCATGAAAAATACTGGTTATCGTATGATGTTGCGTAGCATCCCGCCTCAAGATTTTTAACAATTTTTTCTACCTTAAGACTATCCAGTTTTATCTCATATACATTTCCTTCAAACATAAGATAGAGGATTCCATTCTCGTTTACATATAACAGTTTTCCCATCTCCGCCTTCAGGACTTCATATGACGACTTGGAAGGAATAAATGCTTCCTCCTCTATAGTATGTGCAAGGCCATCATAATGATATACGCATGTACCCACTTCGCCCTCATGGTTTCCCCTGTTCATGTATCCATACACGATAAAATCTATACTTCCTGCTTCATCCACTGAAACTATTTTTATATCGTGCTGGTTCCAGTTTTCCCGGATATCAATCCCCTCCGGACTTCTAAAGCTGAATACCTTCGTCAATTCATTGTTTGTCTGATTATACGAAAAAAGATCTCCCTGCTGCACAAAGGCAACAACATTTTCTGCTTCATTTGTCTTATATTCTACTGAACCATCCCTTATTCCCAGCATAATATTTGTTGGATCTTTTGCAAAACTATTCTCACTGTTAAATATCTGATTCATTGTCCTTTCATAATTGAGTACATACATTCTTGTATCTGTCGGTCTCAATCTGAAGTATTCCTCTACATTATAATACTCTGTCTCTCCACTGTCTGTCACATGTGATACAACATAATCTATCGTTATAACATCATATGAATCATTTATTTCCTTGAAAGCGACAGATGCATCCCCGTATTGCTCACATGCAAAATCTCCCCAGGTGATCTGTTTTGACGAACTGTTAAGGTTCACATAATTTAATGTATTTGTATCACCTGTCGTACTCTCCATATATGTCGCAACAAACGTTTTTCCATCGTCAGCAAATGTTTCGTCATGAAATTTAAGTGCAAATTCAAGTGATTGTTCCGCATTGTTTCCACTACATTGCATAACTCTCGAATAATACTTTATAGTTTCATCACCCGACTGCAGCTTAAATATTATGAGATATTCTTCATCTTCGTTCAAAACATTTGGAATAGTTATCGAAGAAGTAATATGGTTATCAGCCACATTGTAATCCTTAAGCTCCTCTTCTGCCACAAGCCTTTCAGAGTCCATGCTTCTTATCTGGTATGAAATATCATCTATACCCATAGCATATGAGGCGATAGATATATCAAGCTTCCTGTCACCTGCAACCGGTATTATAGAATCCCGCATAAGCTTTTCATCCATATCATCAACATAGCCATGCGCCTGATCTATCAGATTTCCGCCGCTGTAAAAACTTATAACAGGCAGCCTCGCTGCTGCCATTGTCGTCGTCATATCCTTGTTTCCCTTGTTTGTTGTTATCCCAAATAATATAATTGCCACAATAAATACTATAACAAGTACTATTGGTTTTATCACTTTTTTGCTCATATCTGCGCCTTATTATCCTATCATAATCACCAAAATCTTCTGTATCTGCGAAATCTGCACCGCCTTCTGCAGATTTCATTGTCAAGCAGTATCCGGGTCAATGAGCAAAGGATACATTTACTGCTTTGCTCACTCATAAACATTCCTGATATTCTTTCTGCCTCAAGTGCTATCATCTGCCGGTCCGGTTCCTCATCATAGATCGGACTACCCTCATATTCAAGTTCGTCACAGCGTCTTTCTACCGCAGATTGTATCATAGCTACTTCTTTCGGATAAGATTCTTTTACCCTGATCAGATCTTTCTCGTATTCATCCTCATTTTTGTAATATTCCAAAAAGGGAAATGTTCTATAAAATGGTACCATAAACGTCCCCATACCTTTTATTATTTATTGTATGCAGACATTCCATATTGTTTACAATAATGTAATTTTTTACCACATTATCTGCAAATACAATGACGATATAAATACCACAGCTCCAGCTATCTTTATGCCTGATATCTTTTCTTTTAAAGAAACGCTTGCGATTATCATCATCACCAAAAGCGATACATCGTATATATATGCTGCATAATTTCCTGCAAGCGCTGCTGCCCTGGAATAAAAATCTTCTGCTGCCGGTATCGCAAGAGCTGACAGTATCAGAAACACTCCATCAACAAACGACATATTCCTGATTTTTTTCATGCCGCCTGTTGCAAATGTAACGATCAAAAGAACTACCAGCCCTATGACAATGCATATGAATTTTACTACATATTCGTCAATTTTTCCAGCACCATACTTTACCAGTAAATCCGCTGTGCTTATAAGAATAGCCGATAGAACAGCATATGCAAGCCAGCTGTTTTTCTTTTTTCCACCTGACTGCATCGTTATAACGACTGTTCCCAATACCATAAGCCCCATAACAACCCATTGTTTGATATCAGGCTTTGTTCCAAAAACAAAAATTGCTGCTATACCTGTAATAACATAATTGCATTTCATAATAGGGATTGCATTTGTTGCCTCTCCCTGATCAAGTGCCCTGAAGAAGCATACAGCAAAAAATCCGGCTGCTGCTCCTGCTAATATTATAAATATCCAGCTTTTCTGTTCTATATAGCTATATTTATAAGCTGTTATCCTGCCGCTTGTCCTTATAAAAGTTACTATTGCATATGTTATCCCCACAACGCATCCAGCCAGTGCAGGATCAGTCTTTTTTGTACCGGCTTTTGCCAGAACCGGTGAAACCGCTATGAGAAACGTTGCTATACACGCCCATATAATTCCTGTCATAATAAATCCTCTGTTTTATTTCAGACGAACCCGGTACATCAGGCTTTTTCCAGTCTGATATCCCGGGTCTGAAATTTTATTCATGTGTTAATTTGTTGTATTTGAAGCACTGCCGTCTGCTGTACTTTTGTCAGTTGTATTCTGATCTGTCTGGTTCTGGTCTGTTGTCTGCTGAGTCTGCGAGGTCTGATCTGCCGCCTGCTGATCTGATTGTGTCTGCTGGTCAGCCGTCTGATCTTCTTCTGCTTGTCCTTCCTCTGAATCGATCTGATCTGCATGTTTGACGTATTCAGAACTTACATATCCTGTCTGTCCATTATAATCAACCTGTGTCCAGCCATTATCTTCTGAAAGAAGCTTAAGCTGTGTACCTTCCTTTAAGATAGCAAGGATCTTCGCGTCTTTGTTTCCCTGTTCTCTCAGATTTACCGAACCCGTCGTGATTACATAGACATCCTGCACGATATTTTCTGTATTCTGTCCGCCTACAACATATGTATTATCATCTGTTGCCGTCTCTGATTCACTTACTATTGCAGCCGGTTCCTGTTCATCCGGACCACCTGAATGCTTTGAAACAATAACAAATATCACTGCTGCAATAACTGATATTAACGCTATACATATTGCAAGGAAGATAATTCTCGCAATGATCACATCTTTTCTATGGCTTGGTTTCATAATAATCTCTCCATTTCATTTTCGCTCCGCTAATTATATCATGTGCTTACACACATGATATGCCTTCGGCTGATACACATGCGCATTCGCGCGGATATAATTCGCTCCGCTCATTATATCATGTGCTTACGCACATGATATGCCTTCGGCTGATACACATGCGCATTCGCGCGGATATAATTCGCTTCGCTCATTATATCATATTCCCTCTAAAATAAAAAGGGGTCTTACAGTACTGTAAGACCCTTTTATTTCGAGATGTTAATACAATGTTATATTTTACCAATAATTTTTTATGCTACTACTGCTTCCGCTGAACATTCCTAATGCTGATTTGATCTCAGACACAACTCCCGGGCAATAACACTCAAGTCCGATCGTGAACATTATTATAAGTGCAATTATAACAAATATAAGAATTGCTGCTGTAATAAGGTGGACTAATAAGTTATCACTCTGCTCTGATACTACAGGAAGCGCTTTTACAATCGCTATAAATCCCCAGATATTTATTATAAGTGAGAATACTCCTCCCCATAAAGGATTGATAAGTATAATTATAAGTGCAACTACCATAGCTGGTGCAATAACTATAGATCTTACAGATGCAAGACAGAGTGCATTCTTAAATGTCATATTGTTTTTTGCAATAAGATTAAATCCTAAGAGAAGACCTGCAAGCATTATGCTGAATATAGCAGAAAGAAAAAGTGTTCCGAAAAATACTTTTACATATGTAACTCCTACTGAAGATCCTACAATTTCTGCAAGATTTGCAAGTGAGCTTCTTGCTTCAAATACCATTCCAAGGATCACTGCAAGTACAGCCTGGACCAAAAGATATCCGATCGCAAGCGTGAACTTTCCAGACATAACGTACTCTTTGCCTGCTGTGACAGGTTTTTTCCAGACATTAAGTGCTGTGTTAAAAAATTGCTTGAAATAGTCAGATGCGGCCGACTGCTGTGGTGCCATCTGCTGATACTGCTGCTGATATTGCTGTGGTGGTACCTGCTGATACTGCTGCTGTGGTGCCTGCTGATACTGCTGCTGTGGCGCCTGCTGATACTGCTGCTGTGGTGCGGCTGACTGCTGCTGTGGTGCGGCCTGCTGAGCCGGATCTATCTGTGGTGCTGCCCCCTGACAATTACAAACTTCACCATCTGCTAATGGCTTTCCACATTTAGTACAAAAATTTCCCATTTTTCTTTCCTCCTGATATTAAAAAATATAATTAGAACCAATTATTGTAAGATATTGTTGTAGGTATTGAGTATCCATTGGCAATAATCCATTTTCCATCAACATATTTAAGAAGCATATCTGTGCTTCCTGATGTGGACGCAGATCCGTTTTTAAGACTTCCTGTCCACCAATCTGTCGTCAATCCTGTATTTGCATCATCATATCTGATAGAAATCGAAATAAATACTTCCCCCTCTTCTATATATACAGATTCTACATCTGCCTCCACCTTTGAGAGCGCAACTCCTGTAATTCCATCATCTTTTGCATATGCATAAAATTCACTGGCAAAATAATTTTCATATTCGTCTTTAGCATCCTTTGCTGCATCATCAGTAAAAATATTTTTTATGGAATTAAATTTCTGTCCTGTTGATGCTGCATCAATAATCTGTTTCATATAACCATATGCTGTATCAACAATTTCTTTCTGGGAATCCTGATCTATTTTTATAGAATCCACAGTATAGTAGTCTTCATCATACTCTACATCATATGTTCCTTTTGAACTCTCAAAATCTCCTGTTTCTATATAGAAAGTATGTGTTCCTTTAAACAGCTTATCTATTGTATATGTTGTGTACGAATCTGTATCTTCATCAATATACTTCTCTGGTACCTCAACATCATCGATATATAAAGTTGTTCCGCTTGGGACCTGGACAGTAAAATCACTTACAGTATATGAATCAGAGCTTATTTTCCATGAATCAAATAATAAAAACTGCTTGCTGTCTTCTTTATTCATGGAAAGCTCCAATTCATCATCCGATGATGCGCCACGTTTTCTGTATTTTATCACAGCATCCGCTGCGATACTGCTTTCACTGGCTTTTACCGTGTATTTGTTTACTTTTAGTGTATCTGAACCATTCACCGCCTTTACAAACATATCTTTATTTATAAAGTCAGATTCATCCATATCCATCATATCATAGGCAACGTCCCAGTCTCCATTTATTATTGCCTTAAAGTAATCTGTTGCGACATTCTGTGCACTGAATGTATTTTTCCCAACAACAAAAAATACAACTATAGAAGCTATAAATGCGACACTTAAAATTCCAGTTACAACAGCCAGTTTGTTTACCTTAAATGGTTTCTTTGGCGGTTTCTGCTTCTGCACAGGTGCATAATACTGCTGCCCCGGCGCCTGATATTCCGGCATATTCTGCTGATTTGGCATCTGTGGCTGTCCATATATATTTTGCTGTGTATACGGCTGTGACTGAGTCTGTTCACCTGCCTGTACCGACTGCTGAGGTTGAACCTGTTCCTCTGGCTGCACATATGCCTGTGGCTGAACCTGCTCTTCCGGCTGTGCGTATGCCTGTGGCTGAACCTGCTCTTCCGGCTGTGCGTATGCCTGTGGCTGAGCCTGTTCCTCTGGCTGCGCATATGCCTGTGGCTGAGCCTGTTCCTCTGGCTGCGCATATGTCTGCGTCGGGGTCTGTTCTTCCGGCTGTGCATATGCCTGTGCCCCATTTTGAACTTCTGCCTGTACAAGTTCAATATCCGGTTTAAAATCATTATCTATTGGTGGTACTACTGCCTTGTCTTGTAATTTAGTACCGCAAGATCCACAGAACAGTGCATCATCATCATTCTTTGTTCCGCAATTCGGACAAAACATATTTATACCTCCTTATTTTACATCATATTTTAATTGATTATTTTCCTGATAGATTCTGATAAACTCTGCGTTTTTCTTTTCGAGATCACTCAAAGAATCATCCGTTGCGGCTGAATTTACAGTATACCAGCTCTTTGTAGCAAAATAATCGTTAAGTTCTTTGGAATCAAATACATACCCATATCTTGCGTATATCTCATTACGGGCATATGTAAGTTCCTGCGCTGTAAGCCCAGAGAGATCTGCATCCGTAAGTTCTGCTGAATTGCTTGTCGGAAGTATATAACCATTCGGATCATCCATTTTAGCTGATCCTGTTGTAGTCTGTGTTCCGTCTGCAGCCTTTGAAGCATAATCATCAAGCTTATAGTCTTCTACAAAATCTACCTCTGTCCCACTGTCAACAGCTTCCACAACTGATGTATCGCTCTGTTCTTTTGCACTCGATGAATGACCACCCTTCATTCTGACCAAAACAGTAAGTGCTATAACAGCAATTGTAAGAATCGCAAGAACTATAATAATAGGTACAAATACCTTATTACTTTTACTATTGCTTTTTTTCATAGTAGCTCCTTTCCAAAATCTTTATCAGGCAAAATGCCTAAAAGTATTTTAACAGATTTTATTATATTTTTCCATACAAATTATAAACACTTTATAAACTTATAGCATTCCCACACACCATGTCTTATACTTGTGGTAAGGTAACGTCCGGGGCAGCTGCGCCGCCTGCCTGCGTATAGTCGTTGCCATAACAGAGTATATGAAGTCAATAATTCAGACCGGAGGTAAAAATGGAACATAAAACAAAATTTAAGGATTTATCATTTAAAGGAAAAATTGATTATATATGGGATTACTATAAAATCCCGATCGCCGCAGTAATTTTTATACTTATTTTTATTATTTCGTTTATTCACGAAAAGCAATCCCAGAAAGACTCTGTACTTGATGTTTTGTGTGTCAATTCACAAAGCGATGCCGATACAACAGATGTTATGAACAAATTTCTGTCAGATAACGGATATGACACATCAAAATCACAGATAACATTAAACCAGAATATTATGCTTGATATAAACAACAGCACCGATTACTCACAGATTGCCGCACTTACTGCATACTACAATGCAGGCGAATATGATATAAGCATTCAGGACAAAGATACTTTTGACCACTTTGCCCCTGGCGGTGTCTATGCAGATCTAAGAGATTACTTATCCGATGACATACTTGAAAAATACAAAGACAGCATATTATATATCTCTGATGAAAACAGCAGCGAAAAATATCCGTGCGGCATAAGCCTGTCATCTGATAATTGCACATTACTGCAAAAAACAAATCTGTATGACAGCTGCATACTAAGCATCTGCCATACAGATTCAGACAAAAAACTTGTAAAGTCTTTTTGCAAATATATCCTGCTTTAAATTTATTGGCTATTTTTATTGACTATTTCTTTAGTTTCATCAATCCACCAATATAAAGTAAGAATGCGCTCAGCGTAAGCACTATAAATGAATCCCGTGCATATTCCCATATTACCCAGTACGGAACCCCTATTATTACCGGCAGAAGCATAATAGCTGTCGGTAATAACAGATGAAGGAATATATTTATGATCATATTTCCTTCTGTATTTCTCTTCCATTTTCTGGCTCTTATTATCTCAACTATCCCTACAAGAACAAGTGCTATATATATAAGATTGATTATCATATGGCTGTCTTCATATGCATATGGATCAAGTTCTTTTGCTGCATGTCCAAGCAATGTGAGCATAACCTTGTTTGAAATCTGATCCATCAGATCATTCGTGACCAGATAATCGTTCGTATCAGCAAGGATAACGATTCCCATATCACTTTCCGGCAGAAGATACATGCTTGACATATAATTCTGGGCACGTCCTGAATGGTTAAATACCGGCTCTACATACTCATCCGTATACAGCCATCCCATTCCATATTGATATTTTCCACTCTTTTCAGTCGGCACCCTGTTATATAACATAGTGCTTATTCCCTTTTCGGATACAACACCATAGCCTCCGCGCAAAAACATCTGGAGATATTTACCCATATCAGCTGCGCTTGATGTGATATATCCGGCAGACTCTGTAGCCCATGAATCCTCATCCGGGAATTTAGCTGCTGATGGAAGATTTACTCCAAAGTAATTTCTATAACCCTGTATAAGTCCATTTTCCTTAGCTGTGCCTTCATCTGCGGAAGTATTGTACATACCAAGCGGCTTTAAAATATTTTTTGTCAGATATTCATTATACGTCTCACCTGTAACAGACTCTATAACTTTTCCAAGCAGATCATAATTGATGTTTGCATATGTATACTGTCCATTTTTGTTTACGATCTTCGCATTTCCAAGATGCTGATATACACCAAGACCGCTTGTGTTGTTAAGCAGCTGGCGTATCGTTATTTTCTTTGCATCTGACGGATCTTTGAAATATTTTTTTGCATCAACATACCTGTCAACAGTATGTTCAAGCCTTAAACTTCCTTCTCTCGAAAGCTTCATGATGCATGATGCTGTAAAAGACTTGCCAAGTGCTCCGACAACAAATGGAGTCTGTGAAGATTTACACTTTCCATAATTATCAGCAAAAAGTATTCCTTCCGAATCGACCACCATAACAGAAATTCCTGGAACCTTATAATTTTTCACAGCTTCATTTAATATATCATTTACCTCTGTGTACTTATCCGCATAATTATCGTTTTCCATTCTCGGCATAATATCCACAAAAAATCCTGTGAATACCGCCATAAAAGCGGCAATAAGCATAGCCCTTGGGATCGTTCCAAAATAATATCTGTAATTCTGATATGATTTCGGCGCAAGCTCTTCGGTTCCATCTATCCACACTTTTTTATTATGAGCATACCAGCCGCAATCAATTACAAGCACACATACCAATTTTACTATCACACATAACAAAAACGAATATATGAATCCTTTTGCAAAGCTTCTTGCTCCTGCAAACCACATCATAACGGTAAGAAGTACAACCGACAAAATATAAAATGGCAGCCTCTTCAGTGTCTTTTCCTTTTCTGTAAATATCTTAAAATTCTTTCGGCGATATTCACGTTTTCTTACCACTTTTTTTTGCAGAACTTTGGGCATATCCTGAATTTTCCATTCTGGTTTTGTCTTTATTCTCCATATTAAAAGGATAGCAAAAAGAATACTGCAGCATACTATTTCAATAACTAAAATCATTTCTAATCACCCTGTTTAAATTTTTTACATTTACAAATATACTACATCATCCAATTAATGTAAATCGGGTATTGCAAGTCCTATAAAACTTACAATACCCGATCATATACCACACTCTCTAATAACCTATTTAACTAAATTAATTACTGTCCGTAATATGCGTTTGCACCATGTTTACGGTAAAAATGCTTCTCTTTTATACTATCCGGAGCTGGCTTTACATCAGGATTGATCATCTCTGTGTATCTTGCCATCTTTGCCACTTCCTCTAATACAACCGCATTGTGTACAGCCTCTGCTGCATCTTTTCCCCATGCAAAAGGTCCATGATTCTGGCAAAGCACAGCCGGTGTGTAAACAGGATTTATATTTCTTGTCTCAAATGTCTCTATTATAACTTTTCCAGTATTCTTTTCATATGCCTCATCTATCTCCTCTTTTGTGAGATTTCTCGCACATGGGATAGGTCCGAGGAAATAATCAGCATGTGTTGTTCCATAAAGCGGGATATCACGTCCGGCCTGTGCCCATGCAACAGCTTCCGGTGAATGTGTATGCACCACACCTCCGATGTCCGGATACTTCTTATATAATTCAAGATGTGTCGCTGTATCCGACGATGGCTTATACTTTCCTTCTATCTTGTTTCCATCCAGATCCATAACCACCATATCATCCGGTGATAATGCATCATAATCAACTCCGCTTGGCTTTATCACAAAATACCCTGTTTTCCTGTCTATTCCACTGACATTTCCCCACGTATAAGTGATAAGTCCTCTTCTTGGGAGTTCCATATTTGCTTCATATACCTGTTTTTTTAATTCTTCAAGCATTTTTACCTCTCCTTTTATAATGGCAATGCCTCTACCATGTCTTTCTGTGCTTTGATTGCTGCTTTATAGCTTGCTATATATTCATCAAATCCTTTTACATCTGCCGGGTCAGGCTGCATTACTGTGCCCTTCTCTCCATGGAATACTTTCCCTGAAAGGTAATCTTCTAATGCTTCGCCTTCTGATCTATTTACCATGTATGCTGCAAGAACTGCCATTCCCCATGGTCCGCCTTCTCCTGCTGTCTCCATGACAGCAACAGGTGCATCCATTGCTGCTGCAAGTATACTCTGTCCGACACCCTTTGTCTTAAAAAGTCCTCCGTGTCCATAAAGTGTATCTACTTTTACCTTTTCTTCTTTAAAAAGAATATCACAGCCGATCTTTAATGTAGCAAGGCTGGCATATAGATGTGTACGCATAAAGTTTGCAAGATTCATCCTTGCATCCGGCTTTCTGGCAAACATAGGTC
>OBAS01000863.1_pt1 | contig 20593 bp, 12 predicted proteins | sample 1517591 | NCBI WGS metagenome assembly OBAS01 (sample SAMN04571700, study PRJEB22368) | human gut metagenome | biome: human gut; material: stool | host: Homo sapiens | place: Luxembourg | collected 2012-10-05
GGGCTCGATGGTGATGGTCGCACCGTCCTTGAACTTGCGCATGTAGATCTGGCAGGTCGTGACCGCCTGGCTGGGGCCGTGGGCATGGCCGTCGATGTGCAGCGAGCACATGCCGCAGATACCTTCGCGGCAGTCGTGGTCGAATGCCACGGGCTCCTTGCCCTCGTGGATCAGGTTATTGTTGAGGATGTCGAGCATCTCGAGGAACGAGGTGTCGGCCGAGATGTTTTCGACTTTGTAAGTTTCGAAACCACCCTTTGCTTTAGCGTCCTTTTGACGCCATATCTTTAATGTAAAATTCATAATTTCAATTTGTTATTAAAGTGTTACAACGTCAAACGGTTAGTCTTTGTAGTTGCGCTGTGCGGGGTGTACGAACTCGAAGTTCAGCGGTTCTTTCGTCAGCTCGGGGGCTGCGTCCTCGCCCTTGTACTCCCATACGGCGGCATATACGAAGTGCTCGTCGTCGCGCTTGGCCTCGCCTTCCTCGGTCTGGTGCTCCGTGCGGAAGTGGCCGCCGCATGACTCCTCGCGGTTGAGTGCGTCGCGGGCCATCAGCTCGCCCAGTTCCAGGAAATCGGCCAGGCGGAGCGCCTTTTCCAACTCGACGTTGAAGTCGTTTTCCTTGCCTACGACCTTCACGTCCTTCCAGAACTCCTTGCGTAGTGCCTGGATCTCGGTGATCGCCTTTTCGAGCGACTCCTTGGTGCGGGCCATGCCGACGTTCTCCCACATGATGTGGCCGAGTTTCTTGTGAATATCGTCTACCGATTGCTTGCCGCCTATCGAGAGCAGTTTGGCGATCTTCTCCTTGACTTCCTTCTCAGCCTGGTCGAAGGCCTTGGTGTCGGTCTTCACCTTCGGAGCCTGGATTTTGTGCGAGAGGTAGTCGCCGATGGTGTAGGGCAGTACGAAATAACCGTCGGCCAGACCCTGCATCAGCGCCGAGGCGCCGAGGCGGTTGGCACCGTGGTCGGAGAAGTTGGCCTCGCCGATGGCATACAGGCCGGGGATGGTGGTCATCAGGTTGTAGTCGACCCAGATGCCGCCCATGGTATAGTGCACGGCCGGGAAGATCTGCATCGGCTGCTCGTAGGGGCTCACGTCGGTGATCTCCTCGTACATGTCGAACAGGTTGCCGTAGCGTTGCTTGATGATGTCCTTGCCCAGACGCTCGATGGCGGTCTTGAAGTCGAGGAATACGGCCAGCCCCGTTTCGTTCACGCCGAAGCCTGCGTCGCAGCGCTCCTTGGCGGCACGCGAAGCCACGTCGCGCGGCACGAGGTTGCCGAAGGCCGGGTAGCGGCGTTCCAGATAGTAGTCGCGGTCCTCCTCTGCGATCTGCGAGGGTTTGAGCTTGCCGGCGCGGATGGCCTTCACGTCCTCGAGTTTCTTGGGAACCCAGATACGGCCGTCGTTACGCAGCGACTCGGACATCAGCGTCAGCTTCGACTGCTGGTCGCCGTGAACGGGGATGCAGGTGGGGTGGATCTGCGTGAAGCAGGGGTTGGCGAAGCCGGCGCCCTTGCGGTAGCACTGGAATGCGGCCGAACCGTTCGATGCCATGGCGTTGGTCGAAAGGAAGAATACGTTGCCGTATCCGCCTGTGGCGATCACTACGGCGTGTGCACCGTGGCGCTCGATCTCACCGGTGACGAGGTTGCGGGCGATGATACCCTTTGCCTCGCCGTCCTCGATGACGATGTCGAGCATTTCATGGCGCGGATAGCTTTTCACCGTGCCGGCTGCGATCTCCTTGTTGAGTACCGAATAAGCGCCCAGCAGGAGCTGCTGGCCCGTCTGGCCGCGGGCATAGAACGTGCGCGATACCTGTGCGCCGCCGAACGAGCGGTTGGCCAGCAGGCCGCCGTATTCGCGTGCGAAAGGTACGCCCTGGGCCACGCACTGGTCGATGATGAGGTTGGAAACCTCCGCCAGGCGGTATACGTTGGCTTCGCGTGCACGGTAGTCGCCGCCCTTGATCGTATCGTAGAACAGGCGGTATACCGAGTCGTTGTCGTTCTGGTAGTTCTTCGCAGCGTTGATACCGCCCTGTGCGGCGATCGAGTGCGCGCGGCGGGGCGAATCCTGGATGCAGAATATTTTTACGTTATATCCGAGTTCACCGAGCGAAGCGGCTGCGGAAGCACCGCCCAGGCCGGTTCCGACGATGATGATGTCGAGCTTGCGCTTGTTCGCGGGGCTTACGACCTTGATAGCTGCCTTGTGGTTGCTCCATTTTTCTGCGAGAGCGCCGGCAGGGATTTTAGCATCTAATTTAAAAGCCATATCTGTTGTGTGTTTATTGTTCTGGATAATCGGTTAGCAGGCGCCTGCGCAGCAGGGGCAGATGCTCTTGATGAAGTAAACCACCACCACGGCGGCAAAGCCGAGGAAGATGATCGTCGCTACGATATTGGCGATGCATTTCAGGCGGGGATACCACGTGTCGTTGGCCCAGCCTACCGTCTGGAACATCGACCATACGCCGTGCGTGAGGTGGAACCAGAGGGCGAAGAACCACACGAGGTAGATCACCACGTAATACCACTGCGAGAAGGTGTAGGCGATCAGCGAAGCGCCGTCGGCTGCGCCGAAGCCCAGCGAATTCTCATGGCCGCCCATGATTTCGACGAGCTGCATTTTAGCCCAGAAATTGAACAGGTGGAGTGCCAGGCCGCCCAGGATGATGAAGCCCAGTACGAGCATGTTTTTCGAAGCCCATTTGACGCCCGGTTCCACGACCGTTACGGCGTAGCGCTGCGAACCGCGTGCCTTGCGGTTTTCGAGCGTCAGGATGACGGCGTAGATGAAGTGGATGACCACGCCTGCCGCCAGTACGAGCGTACCGGCCAGCGCGTACCAGTTGGCCCCCAGCAGTGCGCAGATCATGTTGTAAGCCTCGGGCGAGATGATCGCCACAATGTTCATGGACATGTGGAAGAGGATAAAGAGCACGAGGAAGCACCCCGTCACGCTCATCACCAACTTCTTGCCGAGCGAGGAATTAGATAAAAAACAGCTCATAATGATTTAAATTTGTTTATATTTGTTAAAGTTTTGTGTTCCCGGACGCAAAGATAGCCATTGTTTGCAGAATAACAATAGAAACGGCCGGGAATTTTATGCCGAAAAGGAGGGTTTTATGACTAAAAAAGAGCTGCGTGCGGCGATGAAAAAACAGAACCTGTCCCTCTCCCCCGAAGAACGTGCCGCGGCATCCGGGCGGATCTTCCGCCGGGTAGCGGAATCGGAGCCTTTCGGGACGGCGCGGTGCGTGGCGTTTTTCTGTGCCCTGCCCGACGAACCCGAGACGGAGGAGGCGCTTGCCCGGTGGGGCTCCGCCAGGCGGATCGTCGTCCCCCGGGTCGGGGGCGACGCGATGCGGTTCTTCGATTACGTGCCCGGGGCACTCCGTGCGGGGGCCTTCAGGATCGCCGAACCGGACGGGGACGCAATGCCGTGCGAACCGTCCGAAATAGATTTGATCGTCGTTCCTGGAACGGCATTTACGCAAGCCGGTGCCCGCATGGGCCGCGGCCGCGGGTTTTATGACAAATACCTCTCGCAGCCCGGGTTCCGGGGCGTGAAGGTCGGGGTCTGCTACGCCCACCAGCTGGTCGGGGCACTGCCCGTCGAACCGCACGACGTATTTATGGATTATGTAATTACAAATGGATGAATGCCATGCAGACAGGAGAATTTGTCGCCGCTTTCCGCGAGGCTTTCGGCCCGGTGCCGGAGCTGCCCCTGCTGTTTCGCTATACGGACGAACCGCTGCGCCCCGCCGCAAAGGCGGGCGGGTGTTTTTTCAAGGCGTTGGCCGAGGCGCGTGACGGGCGGCCCGTGGGGCTCAACGCCTCGAATATCGGTTGCGGGGGCGGCAAGTTCTATACGGGTTTCAGCCCCATGCCGGAATTCGTCCCGCAGTTCGTCTCGCTCAAGGAGCGTTATAAGCAGACGCCCGAAATGGTGCTGGACTTCATCGCTGCGCTCGACCTGCGGCCGGGGCCGAAGGCGTGGCTCGAGTTCGTGCGTGTGGATGCGGCGGGGACGTTCGACGGGGCGGAAGGCGTGCTATTCTTCGCTACGCCAGACGTCTTGGCGGGGCTCGTGACATGGGCCGGGTTCGACAACGACGCCCCGGATGCCGTTGCGGCGCCGTTCGGCTCGGGATGCAGTACCGTGGTGTCGCAGGCCGTGCGGGAAAACCGTAACGGCGGCCACAGATGTTTCCTGGGGCTGTTCCATCCTTCGGTGCGCCCGTGGGTCGGTGCGGACGAATTGTGTTTCGTTATTCCGATGTCGCGTTTTGCCGGGATGTGCGGCACGATGCGTGCAAGCTGTCTGTTCGGAACCCATGCGTGGGATAAAGTCCGGGAGCGGATAAACAAGATGAATTTATGAAAAAAAGAAGGGCTGCGCTGGTGCTTGCGGGCGGCGGCGCGCGTGGTGTTGCCCATATCGGGGCGATCGAGGAGTTGGAGAGTCAGGGATTCGAGGTGCATGCTGTGGCCGGCACTTCGATGGGGGCGTTGGTCGGGGGCATGTATGCCTCGGGGCATCTCGAACCCTTCAAGGAGTGGATGTATACGCTCGACAAGTATAAGGTTTTCGGGCTGGTCGATTTTGCGCTGAGCACCGAGGGACTCGTCAAGGGCGACCGCGTGATGCGGGCCATGAAGGAGCTGGTGCCCGACGTGAAGATCGAGAAGATGCCGCTGCCGTTCGCCGCGGTTGCCGCCGACCTGCTGACGGGGCGCGAAGTCGTGCTCGACAGGGGAGGCTTGTACGATGCCATCCGGGCGTCTATCTCCATCCCGTCGGTATTCCGTCCCGTACGCCGGGGGAACCAGGTGCTGGTCGACGGCGGTACGGTCAATCCGCTGCCGTTGAACCGGGTGCGCCGTGAACCGGGCGACGTCCTGGTCGCCGTGGATGTGAGCGCCCCGTTCTCGGAGGAGATGGCCGTCCGCAACAAGGCTTCGCTGAACTATTATAAGGTGATTACCGCCTCGTCGGAGATCATGCAGCAGCATATCGCACGCCTGATGTGCAAGCTTTACAAGCCCGACCTGCTGATAGAGATGCCTGCCGACCGTTTCGGGATTTTTGAATTCTACCGCGCCCGGGAAATTGTCGAGGCCGGCCGCATGGCGACGCGTGCCGCACTGGAGCGTAGCCTCGTCGAAGCGGGATAGACTGGGGGCGAGGAAAATCGGATGGGCTATGGCATGATTTTTGTTTGAGGATAAAAAGATTGCGACGGCCCGTGATTTTGAAGAATTCAAAAGTAGTGACGCAACTTCACACAGATTTGAGGGGCCGTCGCAATATTTAAACGCAAAAACATCCGGGGCGGGGAAATAAGTTCATCCCCTGAGAAATGCTTTCGTAATCTCTATATTGCAAAGATAAATAAAGTTTCCGATAAACCAATGCCATTGCCCGATTATGGTATGGGTGCGCCTAAAATATGGAAAGGGAGGGTGCGTTTGTTGCCGCAGGCTGTCTTTTTTGCGTACTCCAAGTGTCTTTATGCCCGGTTCGGCAGAATTTTCGGGCGTCCTGATAAGAAAAACCCGGCCTGAAAAGGTCGGGTTTCCCGTTCGTTTACCGCCGATCCTTGTCGTACACATAGGCCGCGATACGGTGGCTGCGCCTGCCGATCGGTACGCCGATGCCCAGCGTGACGTTCATCACGCTCTGCTTGATGGGGATGAACTGGGGCGTATGCTTGGCCGTGACGATGTCCGTGGCAAGGTAGAAATTGATCCAGCTGGGGTTCAGGTTCAGCGCCAGCCCCACGGCGCCGCCGCGGTTGTCGATCACCGAATAGCTGCCCGTGACGGTAAACCAGCGGATCGGGTGGAAATTGACCGACCCGGTGATGTTGTGCAGGGTCTTGTATTCCCACACGCGGGCCGTATACAACAGGCCGATGCCGATCTTATGGCGCCATACCTCGTATTCGAGGCCGGCGTTGATCGAGGCGCGCAGCATGCGCGATACGCTCTTGGCCGCGCCCTTGTGGAACTCCAGTACGTCGATGTCGAAGTCGGGCGACTCGGTGCCGTCCTCGGTGACCGTCACGCCCGTGAAGGATAGCTCCTTCGCCGAATAACCCGTTACGTTCTTGTTCTTGCTCCAGCCGATGAAGCCCAGGTCGTTCACCGCCAGCGATGCCTGCAGGTTGGGCAGGATGTCGTACGTGGCTCCGAAGTCGACCGCGAAGCCGTAGCCGGCGGGCGAGGTGGGCTTGAGGCTGATGTCGTCCATCTTGTAGACCTCTTCGCCGTGGTCGTTGAGTTCGGTCTTGACGTCGAGCCCTGCGGCCGTGATGTCCAGCCCGCCCGCGGCGTTGATCAGCCAGCGTTCCTCGTTGTGCGATACGTTGAATTGCGTGAAATACATCCGCGCACGTGCCACGCCCATCAGGAATTTTGCCCGCACACCGATGTATAACTTGTCGTCGAGCAGCGGAAAAGAGTAGTTGAAACCCGCTTCGAGATAGCTGTCGGCCGTGATGCCGATGTCGCTGATGTCGCCGCTATTGCCGCGTTTCAGGAAGTCGAAGAGCGAGTAGGGCAGGGTGGCGTCGGTCGTGACGCGGGCGTTGAGGTCGAACGACCAGAAATTCTTGTGGTTGCGGGTGAAGGCGCCGAACCCGATGAGGTTTACGCGCGTGTCGAGACCCAGGAGGTTGTCGGCTTTGAGTCCCGAAAGGGCGTCGGCCGTCGATACGGAGCTGTCGAGCAGTGTGACGAGTTTTCCGTTGCGCGGATAGAGTATTTTGTCGATCGAGAGGTTGCCGCTCACGTTGATGTCCAGTCCGCCCAGCCCGGGGATGTTGACATAGCCGCGTAAGGGGGCGAAAGCCGGGTTGAACTGGCTGCGGAGGGTAGACCCCTCCATGAAATAGGCCGTCGGGTTCTGTGCCGCGGCGCCGGATGCCAGCAGCAGCGTGAATAGGAATGCGTATATTTTTTTCATGTTCTGTGCCGGATTAGAGGTTGAGCTTCAGGCCGCCGCGCTTGATCAGGCGCAGGGTGATGACGATTTGCTGATCGGACGTGAAATCGTAGCCCGGATAGTATTTCTCCAGCGAGACGGGGAGGATGATCTCGGCACCCTCGATGATCTGCCGCAGGTCGCTTTCGAAAAGTTGCGTCTCCCTGATCTCGTTCGTTTTGCCGGGTTCGACCGTTACGTCGAACCGGACGTTCGTAGGCGAGAAATAGGGCACGAGCCGCAGGCTCACGGGCAGGGCGCTCGTGATGCTGCCGTAGAGGTGCAGCGTGTTTTTGGGGTTGGGGGTGCCTTCACTGTCGAGGTTCTCGCAGAGCATGTCCACCACGTCGCCGCCGATGTCGATCTTACCGATGTCGTAGGTTACATCCTGGACTTTGAGCTCTGTCAGGTAGCTGCCGGCCAGGGATTTGACCTCGCCCGAAAGCCGGTCGTGCAGCATCGGCATATTGCGGAACGCCTCGATGAAGACCGGTTTGAAATCTGCCGGATCCGTATTCGGGGGGAGCAGGGGCAGGAAGGTCGAGAGGTATTTTTCCGCCAGCAGGTCGGCGACGGCGGTGATCTTGGCATCGTCGTCCATCATCTGGTCGATCAGTGCATCGAGCAGCGGCGTGATTGTCTCCGGGGTGTTCTGGAGTTCCCGCAGGTCGACGTATGCGGCGTTTCCGGGCAGGGGCGAGGGAAGCCAGATGTCCGCTTCGTCGAAGAGCGTTTTGATGTCCGCACCTCCTTCGTTCAGTTCACTCATACTTACGTATACCGTGGCCAGCGGCAGCCGGTATTCCGAGTCCTCGTCGCCGATGGTGACATCGTCCGTGTTCACGTTCGACAGGTCGTAAGCGTTGTCGATACAGGACGATGCGAGTGCTGCGGCGAAGAGAAAAGGTAAAAATTTTCTCATAGGGTTTGGGTTTGTTTTCAATGTGCCGCAAATATATGCCGTTCCGACGAATAAAACAAAAAATCGGACGTTTTAGTTTATGCGTGTGTCAAATGCGGCCATCTCTGCGTGCGCCGGAAGCATGCCGGAGGAGATGGCGCGTTTTGTGAAATAATTGCTACATTTGCACTGCGATTATCGCTATGGCGGGAACCGAAAAAAACAATCTCAGAGAGCAGGTGGCGATGCTGCCGCAGTCGCCGGGCGTCTACCAGTTCGTAGACCGCTCGGGGACGATCATCTACGTCGGTAAGGCCAAGAGCCTGCGCAAGCGGGTTTCATCCTATTTCGTGCAGAGCAAGGAGCACAGCCCCAAGGTTCGCGTGCTGGTGAAGCAGATCGCCGAGATCCGCCATATCGTCGTGGACAGCGAAACCGACGCCCTGTTGCTGGAAAACTCGCTCATCAAGACCCTCCAGCCGCGGTACAATATCCTGCTCAAAGACGATAAGACCTATCCCTGGATCGTGGTGCGCCGCGAGCATTTCCCGCGCGTGCAGTCGACGCGGCAACTGAACCGCGACGGGTCGCAGTACTTCGGCCCCTACGGATCGGTGGTGATGCAGCACAGCGTGCTGGATTTCATCCGCGAGGTGGTTCCCTTGCGTACCTGCAAGCTCAACCTCGCCCCCGAGCAGATCGCCAAGGGGAAATATACGGTCTGCCTGCAATACCACCTGGGCAACTGCAAAGGCCCCTGCATCGGGGCGCAGGGCGAAGGGGAATACGGCCGGCTCGTCGACATGGTCGTCGCGGTGCTCAAGGGCGACCTGCGCCCCGTGCGTAGCTACCTCGAACAGGAGATGCAGCGCGCTGCCGGGGAATTGAAATTCGAATTGGCGCAGCGCTACAAGCAGCGCCTCGATGCGCTGGACAACTATGCGGGCAAGTCGGTGATCGTCAGTGCGAAGATCGTCGACGTGGATGTTTTTTCGCTGCTTCCGGACGACGATGTGGCCTATTGCAATTTCGTGCGTATCCGCCACGGGTCGGTCGTGGGCGTTTATACCGTGAAACTCAAGACGGGTGTCGGGGGCGACGAACGCGACATGCTGACGCTGGCCATCCAGCATGTCGTCGAGCATATTGCCGGGACGCTGGCCCGTGAGGTCATCGTACCGTTCCTGCCTTCGACGACGCTGCTGTTCGACGGTGTGACCTTCACGGTGCCCAAGCGCGGCGAAAAGCTCGAACTGCTCGAATTCTCGCAGAAGAGCGCCCGTATCTATCGCGCCGAGCAGCTCAAGAACCTGGAAATCAAGAATCCCGAACGATATACCGAGCGGTTGATGAATGCCCTGCAAAAGGAATTGCGCCTCGACCGCCAGCCGCGGCACATCGAATGCTTCGACAACTCCAATCTGCAGGGGGCCCATCCGGTAGCCTCGTGCGTGGTGTTCCGCGACGGAAAACCCGCGCGCAAGGACTACCGCCATTTCAACATCAAGACCGTGGAGGGCCCCGACGATTACGCTTCGATGCGCGAGGTCGTCTTCCGGCGTTACAGCCGCCTGCAGGAGGAGGGGGCCGAGCTGCCCGATCTCATTATTGCTGACGGCGGGAAGGGGCAGATGGGCGTCATTCACGAGGTGCTGGAGTATCTCGGGCTGGACATACCTGTCGCCGGGCTGGCTAAGAACGACCGCCACCGCACCTCCGAGTTGCTCTGCGGATTCCCGCCTGTCCTGGTCGGCATCCGTCCCACTTCGCCCCTTTTCCACTTTCTGGCGCACATCCAGGAAGAGGTGCACCGTTTCGCCGTCTCATTCCACCGTCAGAAACGCAGTAAGGCCTTTATCCATAGCGAACTGGAACAGATCGAAGGCATCGGTGACAAGACCGTCCGTACGCTGCTGCAACATTTCCGCACCGTGGCCAAGGTCAAGGCGGCACCGTTCGAGGAGTTGACAGCGCTGGTCGGCCCCGCCAAGGCGAAAAAAATCAAGGCTTTCTTTGAAAAATAACCGGATTTTTTGAAAATTGCGAAGAATCGACTATCTTTGCCCTCCCGATTCTACGGAAGAGGCTTGCCCGGATGGCGGAATCGGTAGACGCGTTGGTCTCAAACACCAATGACAGCAATGTCGTGCCGGTTCGACCCCGGCTCCGGGTACTTTTTTAATACGCCCATGATTTAATAATCAAATCATGGGCGTTTTTTATTTGCCATGAATTGGGCATTGACCCTTTCTCTGTTTGCTGTAAAGATTTTCTATTTTTTCAAAATACAAAATCAGCAAAATCTGTCTGCGGAAACCGGAGTATTGCGTTGTTATGGCAGACAACGTGCTACTAATCTCTATTATTCCGGTTCCCGCGAACAGATTGTAAACGAACGGCGGCGGGATTCAAATGCAGAAATGTTTGCAATGGTTCACCGCGACCAAAAGGCCCGCCGCCGCAGAGTTATCTTTTTTTACCCCACTTGGGGCGTATGTCGAGGAAAATCTCGAAATTCAAGCGTGGCATGGGACGAGCCAGCACCGAAAGATACTCCTCGTTAAACAGGTTTTTGACCGCGATCTTCACGGAAAAATCAGCCCAGGGTACGGCGAAAAGTTTTTCGACCGACATGTCGCTCATAAGATACGGAGGTACATATCCCGAGATCGTGTAGTCGTTGCTCGACATGGTGAAGCGTTCGCTATACCAACACCATTTGTAGAGCAGCCGCCAGCTTTTCCATGCCAGCCGCGCCGTTACCGACGCCGAGAACTCCGGTACATAGACCAGTTGTTTGCCGATGGACTCGTCGCCCTTGCTCATCGGCTCGCTCTCGTTGATCGAGGGCGTCCACGAAAAATTGCCGTCGGCACCGACTTGCCAGTCACGGTTCCAGGTTCGGTCGAAGCCCGCCTTCAATTCCACTCCGTAGGCATGTACTTTTTTGAGGTTCTTCGGCGTCCAGAAATCCTGCTTGCCTCCCAGCGGTATCCACAGAATCCAGTCGTCGATGTAGGAATCGAACCACGTCGCCTCGCCGTGAACCGCGTACCGACCCTCTTTGGCGAAGGCAAACGATACGCCGCCGTCGTAGGTGAAGCCGTGTTCGGGCTGCAGGTCGGGATTGCCGCCCGGCTGGAAGTAAAGGTCATTGAGCGTGGGGAAACGGTAGTTGCGCGAAATGGATGCCTTGGCCCGGACGTTTCCGGCTTTCGAGAGCATGTAATCGGCATAGAATGCCGGAATGAGCGGCGTCCAATCCTTGCCGTACATATCCTCTCGCAACGCCAGCGAGAGGCCCAGCCGTTCGGTAGGCGTCCACTTGGCAGTCATATAAGCAGATAGTTCCGTGCGGGCTTTGTCGTAACCGACCACCGCCTTGTCGCCCTGCTGGGTGATGATGTTGCGATCCTGATTTTTCGCGAAATGCTGGTGCAGGGCAATGTCGGCCGAGAAAAGCCATTTTTTGCCGACGTAAAATTCGCTGTTGCCCGATGCGAAAAGCGTGTTTACCTTGCTGCGCGAAGTAATCATGTAGGCCCATTCGCCGTTACCTTTGTCACGGGCGTAATCGTAGCCGAGCCATGTGTGGATGTAACCGGCTTTTGCTCCGACCTTGTATGTAGGACGCAGATGATCCCACGAGAGTACGCTGCGCAGGGTGCGTTCGCGCTGCTGGTGCAGAATATCCTTCGGATCGCCGTAATCGACGGTCGTTTGTGAAAGGCCGCGCTTGGAGGTGAGAAACCAGGCGTTCAGCCCGAAACGGTCGCCCTTGCCGGTATTGTAATAGACCTCCTGCAAGGCGTGAAAGTCATGAAAATCGCCGTCACGGTGGGTTTCGATGGGGTGGTAGGTGTCGATAATATTTTTATCGTCGTCGTAGACATTTTCGTTCTTGTCGCGGTTGCGGTACTTGAATTCGTTGGGCGACGAGGAGTAGACCACGCGCGTCGAGGTCTGCCAATGGTCGTCGCCGTAGGTCAGCCGCAGAAATTCGTCCGTCGTCCAGAACGAGCCGATTCCCTGTGTATACTGCATTTTGAATCCGTGTGTATCGGCGGGTTTGGTCGCCAGTGTGATCGCCCCGCCCAGACCGCCGCCCACGACGTTGAGCGACGAGGTGCCGTGCAGCAGCGTCGCGTCGTCCACGAAATAGGACGGGATCATCGAAAAATCGGTCATGCCCAGCATCGGGGAGTTGATACGCATGCCGTTCCACATCACCTGCGTGTGCGATGCCGCCGTACCGCGAAATGCCACGGTAGAAAGCGTGGCCCGGCCGTACTGTTTGATGAAGATTGCCGTATTGAACGTCAGCACGTCGGCCATCGACAGGGCGATGTTCTCGTGCAGGACGAGGGTGTCCAGTTGTGTTTTTTGTACGCCGATCTCTTTCATCGGACGAATTCCTGTAACACCGACCTCACGAATGGGCATCACCAGCGAGGGGTTGTTGTTCCACCAGCCGTTGCCGGCCGGTTTTTCTTGTGCAGTGATTGTTGCGGCGAGGCACAAACCGATAAACAGAAGTATTGGTTTCTTCATATTGCGTATCGGTTTAATACCAACAAAAAGCCCCCGGAATAATTCCCACCCGGAATTCGTCGAGCAACTCTCCTTCGGGCGAATAGCGGTAGACGATCCCCTTCTGTTGGTAGTCGATGGCGTCGGCCACGTATACTTCCGACGTGTTGGGGTCGATGGACAGGCCGTAGAATTTCGTCTGCTTGTATTTGAGGAACGGCCGCACGGGGACGTGATCGGCCACCACCGGCATCCGCCAGATATCGTTGTTGATGAAGTAGAGCGTGTCGCGTCCGCCGTTGAGCTGCACCTCCGAGGGCCAGTCGCCGAATTTGAATTTGAACTGTTTTTCGATCCTGAAAGTTGCGGCGTCGATACGGTAGAGCGAGGGGGCCTCGTGCCCGTAGGGACTGCCCTCATAACCGCCGTCGGTGATCGTCCACATCTTGTCGTACTTATCCATCACCAGCGACGTGGGCTGGATGCCGACGACCAGCTCGTCGACCACCTTGTCCGTTTCGGTGTCGATCTTCAGCAGCCGGTTCTGATAAGACCAGCAGTTCACGTAGACGTATTTGCCGTATTGCACCATCTGTTCGGTCGAACCGGTTTCCATCGTCATACCCGGGCAGTCGATGTATCCCGTAATCTCGAACCGTTTGGGATTGACGATGAAAATGCGGTTGTCCCAGATCTGTGTGACATAGGCTTTTTCGTCCGACAAAAAATGGATATAGCGCGGGGAGGTGAGGTTCGTGATGCGCCCGACTTCTTTGAAGGTCACGGGGTCGATGGCAAAGATCACATGCGAATTATTCACGACGATCCAGCCCAAGCCGCCGTACATCGTCATCGACTGTGCCACGTCGCCCAGCTTCTGATCGTTGGCGCGGAAGAACACCTCGTTGTCGATCTTACGGGTTTGCGTGTCGTAGAACGAGAGCGTGGCATTGCCGTATTGGAAATTCCCCTCGTTGGTGATGAACAGCCCGTGTCCCACCTCGGGGCGGACTGCGATCTCCCGACCGAGATCGTAGTCCCACTTCATACAGCCGGTGAGAACCGAACAACAGCCTGCGACGATGAATATAAAGCGGTTCATCCTACGGCTTGACATACTCCCCGGCGGTTATTTGCTCCCAGGTCGGATTATAACCGTTGCCCGAGACATTCCACTTGTCGGCCGAAAGTGACGGCAGCGCATTTTTCAGCCCGGAGAAATCGGTCATCTTGCCCCAGTATTTGATATCTACCGAACCGATTTCAGTGACGCCCGCGAAATCGGCCATGCCTGTCAGCTTCATTTGGCTGGCCGCACCGGAGTAGGTTCCGCCCCAGAATTTGAATACCCCGATCTTGCGCAGCAAGGGTAATTCGAGATCGCCTTCATCCACATACTGCATATAGCTCGTGTCCCACTTGTCCGTCACCTCGGTAAGTTTCGGGGCGCTGAGTTTTTTGAGGTACGAACAACTGCTCATCTGGAAAGTTCCGACTTGCTCCAGATCGGGAAATGAAACAGTTGTCTGGCCGTTGGCTTTGCCGCCCGACTGCGAATAGGTACCGATGGATTTAATGCCGGGGAAGGTAATCAGGTCGTTCTGCGTATAATTGGAAACGCTGAGTTTTCCCGAGATGGTTTCAGCGCCTTCGAGTGCGGTGAAGTCGCACGCTCTCGAACCGCCGTTCAGCGACAGATCGCCCAGCGCATTTTTCCGAACCCTGACCTTCGCCAGTTTGTAACAGGCGATCAGTTCGACCTTCGGGAGCGACTCCACGCCCGACAGGTCGAGCGACGGCAGCAGGTTCAACTGGTAAAAATAGATGTTTTCGCAGGCCGTGAGCCGGGGGATGGAGAGTGTTTCGATCAGAGAAAGGTAGCGCAGGCAGAACTGTCCTCCGATGGTTTCGAGCGCGGGCAGTTCGAGCCGGTCGCTTGAAAATTTCGTGTCGATCTTAAAATCCGCACGTACCTTTTCGAGCGACGAGAGGTCGATGCTGGAAAGCATGGCTGCAGAGCTACTGTCCGAGAGCGAGAACGAGGCCAGCGAAGGAACTTTCGGCATTGCGAATGTGGTCGCTGCCGTCAGGTAGTTCCAGGTAAATGCACCGCCCAGATGCACCAGTTCCGGCATATTGAGTACTTTGAGCTGTGTCAGGTAAGTCAGCGTGCAGTTGCCGCCGATGGAGGCGATCTTCGGGAGTTCCAATAACTGCAATTCGCTGAGATACTGGAGCGACAGCGAACCCGTTACTTTTTCGAGCGACGAGAGTCCGAGTGCGGCCAGGGCCTTGTTGCCGGTCGAGGCATTTGTGCCGGAGAGGATCGTCAGATCGCCCGTACACTCCTTCAGCGCCGGAACATTGAAAACGGAGAGTTTGGCTGCATTGATATAGACCGTCCCCGTCGATACGAGTTTCGGCAGGTCGAGTTTGGCGACCGTATTGCCGTTTACCGAGAGCTGTCCGAGCGATTCGAGGGCGGGCAGTACCACGTCGAAATCCTGGGCGGTCGTAAGCGGCGTGGTGGCCGTTCCCAACACCAGACCGCCTGCCGAACGCAGGTTTTCGAGCCCGGAGAGTTTTTCCCCGGCGAATGAGTTGCCTACGACGATGTTGTAGCGCACGTCGGTCAGTCCGGCTAACGGCGCAAGGTCGGTCACGGGATCGTCGCAGGCCGAAAAATCGCCGATCGTGAGGTTTCCCTCGATCACCGTCGCACCCGTTGCGGCGAACGCTTCGACATCGGCCTGTGTCGGCAGTGCGACGCTGCCGGCCGTAACGTCGTTACGCTTGACCGAGTAGGCGTAGTCGCGCAGGGTCTGGTTATAGGCCATGACGCGGAAACGGTGTTCGTTGTCCCAGTCGGTGATCCTCGCCGGATCGGGGTACAGGATCGCCTGCTCGCAAAGTTCGTAGTCAGCAGTAGCACCTTCGAGCGACACATTGCGGGGAATGGAAACCACGATTTCGTCGCCGACGAGTGCGGCGCGGTATACCGTTCCGTCCTTGGCGGTGAGCGCGAACGAAGTGATGTGGTTGTCGATGCCGGCAAAGGGCTGGTTCTCCTCTTTGTCGTTGCAGCCGCAGAACGCGAAAACCGCTGCGGCCAGAATCAGTATTTTTCTCATCGTATTATTTCTTTTTGGTCATGTTGTAATCGAATACGCCGAACACTTCGGTCGAAATTTCGCCCAGCCAGCCGCTTTTTGCCTGAATGCCGGTCTGTACCTTGACAAAGTCGATGTATTTGAGGCCGGCGGGCTTGCCGTCGAAAGTGACGGCGTCGGAAATCCGGAAATGGTTGGCGTTGACGCCCGCTCCGGAGTTCGGATCGTCGGTCAGACGGTCGATCGGGCTGAAGTTGTCCGCGTAGCCCCAGTCGTAAGCCGGATTGACCCAGTAGGAACCGTTGCCCGACTGGTCGTAATTGTTGGCCTTGAGGCAAGTGCCGCGCAGCGTGTAGCTGTCAGCCTCGACCCATGCCGGATAATAGTAGTCCTGCGTATGGAATTGCGAAAGGTAATCGACGGAACCGCTCGCACCCTTGTTGTCCGTCCACTGCACCTCCATGCCGGCAGCGCGTGGACGGTAATAGGTCACGGCATAATCCTGTGTCGTTTCAGGCTTACCGTATTCGGAGCCTTTCAGTTCGTACCATGTGTCGTTCGGCAGTCCGTCGCCGTTTTCGTCCTGCATGACCCATACGATGCCCGGTTCGGATGAACCGTCGAACGAGTTGCCCGAAACGCCGATGTTGTAGCCGCCGTCATTTTCAATGCTGTGGTCGAAGCCGACTACCAGATAGCCGCCGAAAGCTCCCAGCGACACATAGGTGTTGAGTTTCATCTGGGACTCGGCATAGGCGCACGCTGCGTCCATCGTCGTCACGTCATAACGTTCGTTGACGAATTGTCCGGGAGCGGCAAGGAACTCGTAGACCTTGTTCCAATCCTTGCTGCTTGCCGGAGATCCGGCACGGTAGTATCGGCCTTCTGCGGGGCAGACATTGACGGTCAATTCCTGAGGAACCGTCAGATATGAGTTTTTCATTTCGACTTTGACCGTGTACGTTCCTTCGGCCGATTCGGAGAAAATATATACCGGATCGGAGGACTGTTGCACCTGTTTGCCGTTTACCGACCAGGTATAACTGGCATCGAACGCATTGGTAATGTCGAAAGGCATCAGACGGATGCGGCGGCCGGCGGATAGGTTGAAGACCGTCTGATCGAATGTCCAGCCGAACGGCATTTCGTCGATCGTGCAGACTTTTACCCCGAATTCCTTGCTGTCCTCGCCGTCCTCATTGCGGGTGGCGAATTCGAGCGTATAATCTCCGGCTTCGGACGTGTCGAATGTAAATTCCTTTTCGGAGGAAACTTCTTTGCCGTTCACGCTCCATGTGCAGGTCGTGGGGATCGAGGTGTCGATTACGGAGGGTTTCAGCGTCAGAGGACTGCCGACCAGAATCGTATACCCTTTTTCGGGAACCGGCAGGCTGATTGTCGGGATTTCCAGTTCTACCACATCCACACGCAGCTCCTCGGAGGCCGTGCCGTAGCGATTCGACACTTGGAGGAGCACGAACAACTCGCCTACGGTTTGTTCGCACACCGTAAGGGCGGGTTGCGTGCCGACGACTTTTCCGTCGATTTTCCACACATAGAGTGCCTTGTCCGCGTTTTCATAAGTGGGGCTGATCGTCAGTTCCCGGCCTGATTTGATGGTGTAAACCGCATTCTCGCTGTCGAGCGTGATACGGGGGGCCGTCTGCGAATCGACCTCGATCACATCGTCTTTGTTGCAGGACGACAACACGAACAACGCAGCAAATAAACAGGATAACAGTTTTTTCATCTCTTTATGCTTTATTTGTTAATATACGCTTCGGAGAAACGGTAGACGAAATCGATCCCGGCCGGGCTGGCACCTTTCTGCGTGGGATAGTAAAAATGGTTGATTTCCGAGGCGGAAGTTCCGCTCACGTCATAGGTGTAGATATTCGAATCGACGTAGCTCGACTTGCCGACCCACAACACATTGGTTGTCGGATGCTGCCCCATAATGCCGTAAATCGTTTCATTTCCAGATAGATATTTGTAATCGACGGTCTGCGTCTGGTAATTGTACCGCGTTGCGCTCGTGGCGTTGAAAGCATCGGTATCCACAAAATAGAGATAAGGATCGGTGAAACTGGCGCACATGCCGATAGCCGGAGACCATGTTGCGATCGGGAATCGAACACCTCCGGAAAGTTCTTTTTCCGAAACGACCGTGCCAGAGTGATCGATGCCAACGATCATCGGATCGGAGGTCAGGGTTCCCATATTCGGGCTCGTGCCGGAATAGGTTCCGGCAAGGGCGAAATAGATATTGCCGTCGACACCTTTGACGATGCCTTTTACTTGCCGGCCCTCATAGGTCAGCCGCTTTTCCACCGTTCCGCTTTCGGCATTGATGATAACGACGCTGTGTCCGCATCCCGCATAAATCTTACCCCGTGAATAGACCATGCGGGTTTTGATCGCGCCCACCGAAGTAAAGGCTCCGAACGTGCCTTCGAGGGTCGCGCCGATTTGCACCGAATTTTCACCGAGGGTCAGGGCGACTATGCCCGAAGTGCTTTCCATACTTGAATCGGAATATTGAATATAGGCTTTCGTTGCACTTACAACGACCAGATGCTGAGGCCATGTGTCTTTGTCTTCGGGGGTTTTAAATACCAGCGGGTCGGCGAATTCCATGCGCATCGTCCGGGCATCGCACACAACGAAACGGCCTGCGCCGCCCATGCGGTCGCCGTTCTGGGTTAACAGGTAGATTTTTCCGTTGGCCATGAACATATCCTGTACGACGTTGCCGATCTCCAATCCGCCGTTGGCCTGCTCGAATACCTCCCGATACTCCTTGCCGGCCTTGTCGTAGTAGACCAGCATACCGTTTACTGAAGTCATATTGCCTTCGCAGACCACGAACGTACCGTCCTTGTCCGTGTAGTCCACCGAAGCGCACACGTCGGCCGAGGCAAAGACCGTATTCCCTTTTTTATCGATCCCGATCAGCGTGATGATGCCACCTGAGTAAGCTGCATCCGAAGCCGCCGGAGCCTGCACGGTTACGCTATTTTTCGCAAGGTTCAGCGACGCCTTCCACCCTTCGGGAATATTCATGAAGTCGGCGGTTTCCACATCCGTCGTATTCAGCGTCAGCGTCTTTTTCTTGCCGAAGTCGAATACGAAGTACGAACGGCCGTCGTCGGGCTGTACAAAACAGAATGAGGACACCGAAGTTTTTGGAATGACGATTTCCGTGCCGTCGGTCAGAGTGAACGTTACGGCATCGTCGCCGTCGCTGACCGATTTGAAGAACGAATCCCCGTCTTTTCCGTTGCTTCCCGTCGCTTTTACGTCGTTGCCGGCCGCATCTTTGATGCGCGCTCCGTCCACAATCCAGTAACCGTCGGCATCGACGGCCATTTCGGGTTTCGAACCATCTTTGCCAGCTACCGGGATTTTGTGGCCGTCCGCATCGGTCAGCCAGTTGCCCTTGCCGCCGATCGTCCAGTAGTAGCCTCCCTCGAAGAGGTCGATACCGACCTCCGGGGCATTCGTACCGTTCTTGCCGTCGGCAATCGAAACGGAGGTGTTGTCGTTGAACGTGATGGTGTATCCGGTGTCCGTCTGGGTCACATCGGAGATCGTCTTGCTTTGGCGCAGGGCATCCACAAGCGTTTGCAGCGCCGAAACCTCTTTGTTGAGTTCCGCGAGTTGGGTCTTGATCCCGTCGATCTCCTTCCACAGATCGTCGTCGTCGTACGAGCAGCTCCATGTCGCAGCACCGAACAGGGTTATTGCCAAAAGGGTAAATAGTTGTTTCATGCTTTTCAGATTTTAATTATTAATCGGTTTGATTTCCGGGGGATAAAAAACGCCTGCCGACAGGCGACGGCCTGCGGCAAGCGTAGAGGATGAACAGGAGATCCGGACGGGGCGCGGATTAGCCTCTCCCGTTGTATAACCCTGTCTGTTATGAATTATTCCCATTGTCATTCGAATCACGCGGGTGATTGCACGACAGGAAACTGCTGAAAATCAAATCGGGGAGGGAGTGCGTTGCGATAACGACGACCGTACCATTCGATTCCAACCCGAAACCCGCGGGTGCAAATCAATCGTTAAGGCAGGTCTTCTGACTCGTCCCGTTTATCGCGCCTTCCCAGTCTAAACCAGTGGCAAAGAGTACGATAAACAACTTCTCCCGAAGGAGGGGACTTACAGCAGCGAGTACTGTTCCGGATTTTCACCGGATTCCCTTTTCATCCTGTCCGGCATACCGGGCAGGAACCATAACGGCGTAAAGGTAATTATTTTTTTTGATTGTTATACAAATCACAAAAAAAAATCGCCCGGCCTCGCAATCGGGAGGGCGTAGAATTTCCGTATCGGTAGGGATCTGCCCGGGTAAAATGCGTTACTCCTGTGCGCGGCTTCCAGCAGAGATCGGTTTTGTGCAAAAATAACGCTTCCCGAATAACTGCCAGCCGTATTTCCGCAATTTGTCTATCCCGTAAATTTATCGATATACGAATAATTTGCACGTACTTGCATCTCCCGGAGGCATTTCGTATTTTTGCATGTCCTGCAAAAGGGACGAACCCGCTATGAAAGGATTTTTGTTGCCCGGCGTGCTGGCCGGCGGAGTGGTTTCTGGCGGAGTGCAGCAAAAAGTATCGACAAACAGCGAAGTTATGAAAACAAATACATCTACGATCCGCCTGATCTACCCGCAATGGCAGGGTGGCAATGTCGCGGCGATGGTGCCCGAGGTAAAGGATCCCGACGATGCCGCACGGGGATATTACCTCGGGGCGCAGCTGCTCGACTTCCTGGCTCCCTGCGGCGGGCAGGAAACGCTCACCGTTCCCGTCTCCACGGTGTACTCGACCGCAACGTCATTCTCCGGCAGACGAAAGCCGCGCTGGAGATGCTGCGGGCGAGCGATCCCGGCAGGATCGTGACCCTGGGCGGGGATTGCTCCGTGAGCGTGGTGCCGTTCACCTACCTTGCCGCGAAATACGGCGGCGACGTGGCGATGGTATGGATCGACGCCCATCCCGACATCACGCTTCCGGGCGATCCCTATCCCGGC
>OBAS01000869.1_pt1 | contig 20473 bp, 18 predicted proteins | sample 1517591 | NCBI WGS metagenome assembly OBAS01 (sample SAMN04571700, study PRJEB22368) | human gut metagenome | biome: human gut; material: stool | host: Homo sapiens | place: Luxembourg | collected 2012-10-05
AAATCAAAAGTCCATAGTATCTGAATTGTATTGAACCACGATATTAAAAGAAAGGAAACGTGTGATAATTAACTTCCTAATTATCATACAAGAAAAATATGAAAGTATCGGAAATTTTAAAGAAGAATGAGGTGACAATCTCATGTGAGATTTTCCCGCCAAAACAGGGAGCACAGCTTCAGAATTACAAGGCAATCGCAGCAGAAATCGCAAAGTTGAAACCGGCATATATCAGCTGTACATATGGAGCAACCGGCGGAACGAGTGATTATACCGTAGAGATCGCAGATGCGATCAACTCTTATGGGGTGCCGGCAATCGCACATCTGACCTGCGTCTCTTCCACAAGAGAAAAGGTACATACTGTAATCCATGAGCTGAAAGAGCGCGGAATCGAAAACATCCTTGCACTTCGCGGGGATATTCCGACAAACACGGATTTTCCGCTTCCGGATCAGTATCACTATGCGATTGAACTGATCCGCGAGATCAAAGAGGCAGGAGATTTCTGTATCGGCGGTGCATGTTATCCGGAGGGACATCCGGAGGCTGCCAATATGAATGAAGATCTGGATCATCTGAAAGAAAAAGTGGATGCAGGCTGTGAATATCTGACCACACAGATGTTTTTTGATAATAACATTTACTATCGTTTTCTGTATAAGGCACTTGCCAAAGGAATTGATGTTCCGGTGACCGCCGGAATCATGCCGGTTACTAATGCAGCACAGGTGAAGAGAACGATTTCCCTGACCGGAAATCTGGTTCCTGCAAAATTCTTAAGTATTGTGGATCGTTTTGGGGACAACCCTGCAGCCATGAAACAGGCTGGAATTGCCTATGCAACCGAGCAGATCATTGATCTGATTGCCAATGGAGTCAACCACATTCATATTTATTCCATGAATAAACCGGATGTCGCAGCGGCGATCATGAATAATCTGTCACAGATTTATGTGAGAGAGCAGGCATAAGAATGAAGAAAAAGGAAGAACAGCTGGTCCGTAAAGTGACCGATATGATACAAAAAACGCGGGAAGGAAAACTGCACTGGGATATTCAGTGCCAGACTACCGAGTACAACGATCCGGCGAAGAAACCAGTGGAAACCGAAGAGGGAGAGACATGGGTGATTGATGAGTGTTTTGTTTCCTATCACTGTATGGATCAGGAAAAAGAATTTCTATTGGTTTCTTATGAGCAGATCTACACCTGCGGAGAGAAAAAGAAGTCCTGCAATTTGATTTTTCTGCCACCGCTTGGCATCCGCTTCTTCGATGTGGATGTTTTAGCTCCGTATGCAGTGGAGGCGGATCAGATGCTGATCTACGAAGTACATATGCTGTGGCTGATCGTGCTTGAGCAGTATAAAAAAGATCCACAGAGCATGGAACTGGATGTGACAGGGCGCGAGCTGGTACTGCAGCAATAAAAATGAATATACAATGTGTATAATAAGTTGAAAAAACCTCTGGAATTTTTAGACAAAATTTCCAGAGGTTTTTTGGCAGTTTTTCCAACTTTATTTCGTATACATTTTCAAGTATAATGAAAGACGAAAAAACCCGAAAAATCATTCAAAAGGAGGAAAAAATGGGAGAGAGAAGGTTTTCAACAAAGAACCGTTTTGTAAGTTTTTTACTTGCAATTGCGATGGTTCTGACACTTTTGCCGATTGGGGCGGTACAGGCAAAAGCAGAAGGCAGCAGACAAATTATTATGCACTTCAAAAATTCTACAAATTGGGAGGCTGTTTATACGAAAATAGCCGAAGGAAAGAGCTGGACGGCTGTTGATGGTTATGGTTATGCAAATAGCTGGCCAGGAGCTGAAGTAGAAGAAGATTCAGAAAATGAAGGCTGGTATAGCTTTACAATTAGCACAAATTCAGATGAGGAATTCCATTGTATATTTAATAATAAAGGAAATGGAAAACAAACAGATAATATTGGATTTACGGAAAATGGTTCTAAAGTAGAAAAGTGGGTTACTGGCGAAAAAGGGGAAACGGTAATCAGTGAAAAGAAACCGGAAGGGTGGACGGAATCTACAAGCAGCGCACCAGTAAAACCGGTTATAAAAGTACAGAGTCCGGTTGTAAATGAGGACCGTACCGTTACATTTAATCTGGATGCAACAGGCGAATATAAAGATGCAGAAGATGTTCGGCTTATGGGAACTGTCGCAGGAACGAACTGGGATAATGGATTATCAATGGAAAAGGAAGGAGATAAATTCACAGTAACAGTTCAAAAACAAAATCCAGGAATATATGGGTATAAGTATAAAATTGGGACTAGCTGGATCACAGACCCTGCAAATGATGCCATGACAGATGGCAATAGTAGATTAGTAGTTCCGGGACTTGAATCAAAAAATATGGAAGCTTTGGCTGGTAAGGATCTCGAACTTCCGAAAACATTAAAGCTTTATGGCGATGATGGAACAAGCAGTGATGAAACAGTTTCATATACATTAAAAGACCCTTCTTTAAGTGATAAGGTTACATTGAAAGATGAAACAATCAATGTGAAAAAAGGCAGTGGAATAAAAACTGTTGAGTTAACCGCAACTGCTGGTAATGAAACGTCAGATGTTATTGTTAATGTTGTGGAAAAACAGTATAAAGTAACGATTTATATGTATTCTCCAGATTTTGAAATGAAAGCTGGTGTATCTGATGTATATATATATAATAAAAAGGGTGCTGAAAAGGAATTTGTTCCTTTAAATAATACGATAGAAGACACAGAAAATAATGTGACTTGGTTACAGGGAACAACTTATGTTTCGTTTAATTCGCTTGGAATTATTGGAAAACCAGTGGCGGGATCAACTTCATGGAATGGACAGGACGGAAATAGGTATTACGTTATTGACGAGAAAGAATCAGAGGTAACATTATGGTATGTGTTTGGAAAGACTCCAGTTACCGAAAAACCTACCATTACCAAAGAAGATCCAAGATATTTTTATCTGGAATATGAAAATGATACTTTAACAACCAATCCGGAGTTTTATTCGTGGACTACTGGTTTTGCGGCAGAATTGAAAAAATTTGAATCCGCAGGAGCTGGAAAATGGAAAATTAAGGTTCCGGTAAAATCAAGCTGCACAAAAGTTGATTTCGTTATTGCACTGGATTCTTCTGGTAAGGACTGGGTCAAGGATGGTGGAGATCATTCTATTGCATTTCCAGAGGATCAGAATGTTGTATGTGCGAACATGAAACAGGGCGAAGAACCTGTATTAGGTGCTCCATACAATAAGGGATATGAAGTCCTTCCAAAAGAAAATAAGATTGCATTTTATTATCGGGATGATAACGCCTTAATTGATGATAAGCTTGCAGATATGAAGGTATCTGTAGATATCAATGGTACGGAATATGAAATGACTTATAATGCTGGGAATAAGCGTTTTGAGTATAACTATAACAAACTGGAAAGCGGATGTACATATTATCGTTATAAAGTCGGGGATGAATATATTTTAGACAAATATAACGATAAGCAGGAACAAAAAGGGGGAAACGATTATTCTTATATTGAGTATTATAAGCTGAATGCCACTATTCAGGCAGAGGTAATGAATGCATCATTTAATTATAATGAGAATAATGTCGTAAAATTTACTGTAAATCAGGATGAGAATGATACAAAGAAGATGGAAGTTGCATCTGCAAGCATTGATGTTTCTTCTTTAGGTGGAAGCAGTACATTGGCAATTGTACCGGATTTGCAGGCGGTAACAATATCAGCCACAACAGATACTTCGCTAGGTAAGAAAACATTGCCAATTGTTGTAACAGATCAGTATGGAAATGAGTATTCAACAAGTGTACAGGTTGAAGTGACTGCTCGAACCAAGAAAAATGCGAAAGATTTTGATTGGGATGAATCCGTTATTTATTTTATGGTAACGGACCGCTTCTTTGATGGAAATGAATCAAACAATACAGCAAGCGGAGCACAGACTTACGGAAAGGATAATGCAGGTCTGTATCATGGTGGTGATTTCGCAGGAATTACACAAAAGTTAGACTATTTAGAGGATTTGGGAATTAATACAATCTGGATTACTCCTATTGTAGAAAATATTCCGGGAGTTACGGTAACTGACACGGGAAAAGAAGATGTTCCGTACAATGCTGCATACCATGGATATTGGGCAAGCGATTTTACAAAGCTGAACCCAACGCTTGGAACAGAAGAAGAATTCCAGACATTGATCGATCAGGCACATAACCGCGGTATTCGTATTATGGTAGATATTGTGGTTAACCATGCAGGATATGATACGGATTTTGGTGATATGATCCGAAGCGGAGACGATATTGTATCCGGAAGTGACCAGAAAGATTCCTTAAGTAATTTACCAGATTTTAGAACAGAAGATCCTGCGGTCAGCGCACAGCTTGTCAAGTGGCAGACCCAGTGGGTGAAAGATTTTGGCATCGACTATTTCCGTGTTGATACAGTTAAACATGTGGAAAACGATACTTGGGCAGAATTAAAAAATGCTCTGACGGAAGTAGATTCAGATTTTAAGATGATTGGAGAGTATGCAGGAGGAGGCTATGCTTCTAATGGCAATACTTTAGGAACCGGAGAAATGGATTCGGATCTGGATTTTGATTTTAATGATCAGGCAACTAATTTTGTAAAGGGAAATATTTCTTCCGTAGAAAGTTTCCTGACATCCAGAAATAGTGGATTAAACAATACATATATGACAGGTCAGTTCCTTGGAAGTCATGACGAGGATGGATTTAAGAAGAAACTTTTGGATGGTGGAATGGCTGAAGATGCAGCAACTGCGGCATCCATGGTAGCCGCAAGCCTGCAGATTACTGCAAAAGGACAGCCGGTTATTTACTATGGGGAAGAGATCGGTCTGACGGGATTAAATAATTATCCATATCAGACAAACCGTTATGATTTTGACTGGACAATGGTAAACAGTGACAATAAGACCTATCAGCATTATAAGAAGATGCTTTCCATCCGTAATGCATATACAGATGTATTCGCAAGGGGTGACAGAAAAACAATTTTAGCATCTGATGAAAATGGTTATGATATTGTATCCAGAAGCTACAAAGGAACAAAATTATATGTTGGTTTAAATATCAAAGATGTTGCACAGACTGTAGAAATTCCGGTTAGTGAAAATAATGGAACTGTTTTGAAGGATCTGTATTCTGGAAAAACATATACGGTAAGTAACGGAAAGATTAAAGTGATCATTCCAGCGGCAACAGATGGTGGTACCGTTGTTCTGAAAAATAATTCAAGTATCAACGGCGGTTCTTCCAGCGGAAGCACAACAACCGAAACCAAGCCTTCTGAAGATACCAAAAAGGATACAACAACGACAGAGATTGTTATTCCTGCAGAAAAACTTCCGGAAGGAACGACTGCAACCGTAATAGTCACAAAGGATGCAAGCGGAAAAGTAACCGCAGAGGCAGCAGTAGCAGCAACTGGAAAGACAAGTAAAACAGGCGTGAAAGCAACCGTAAATGCCGATGTGATCCAAGCTGTAACAGAAGCTGCCGGAACGAAAGATGTGACCATCACACAGGAAGTCAAGAAAGCAGATGGAACAACAGCATACACCTTACAGGTAAATGCAGCAGATGTCAAAGCAGGTGCAAAACTTGCCGTAATGAAGAAAGATGAAAAGACCGGGGAACTGGTTCTTGTAAACCGGAAAGCTTACAAGGTCGCAAAGGATGGTTCTGTCTCACTGACATTTAAGGGTGAGGGAACTTATGTCGTAAAGACACAGGCTGAGGTAAAGGCTGAGGCAAAGCAGATCGCAAAAACTGTTAAGCCAGCAAAGACCACAGTAAATGTTGCTACAAAAAAGACAACCGTATTTAAATGGAACAAGAAGCTGAATATGGAAAACGTGGCAAAGATTACCTATAAGTCTTCAAAGAAGTCTGTGGTTTCCGTAAATAAAAACGGAAAGATTACCGGAAATAAGAAAGGAACCGGAAAAGTGACCGCAGAGGTTACATTAAAAGACGGAACCAAAAAAACAGTAAGGATGAAGGTAAAGGTGAAATAAGCCAGAACCTTAAAACAATAGTTTTATACTCATTTTTCTGCCATAGGGCTTACAGGGGGAACCTCTGTAAGCCCTGATTTTATTAGACAACCGGGGGCTGCTGTGTTATACTCATTATGCTTTAGGAGGATGTAAAATGAAAAAAACATATGCAGTTATTACAGGGGCAAGTTCCGGAATTGGTATGGCATTTGCAAGGCAGCTCGCGGCAGAAGGATACCGTCTGGTACTGGTTGCGCGACGGGAAAACCGGTTGCAGGCACTGGCGGAGGAATTGAAAAAAAGTGGGACGGAAAGCATGGTTATCACGGCAGATTTGTCCGAAAAAGAAGCGTGTTACCGTCTGATGCAGCAGCTGGAGCCGGTTCCGGTTGAAATATTGATTAACAATGCCGGTTTTGGGGATTGCGGCAGTTTTCTCGAGACAGATGCAGAGAAGGAAATGCAGATGATTGATGTGAACGTCAAGGCCATGCATCTTTTGATGAAACTGATGCTTCGCCGCATGGAAAAGCAGGAGGGCGGTTACATTTTAAATGTCGCTTCTTCGGCAGGACTGCTTCCGGCAGGCCCTTATATGGCCACCTATTATGCGACCAAAGCCTATATGGCGAGTCTGACGCGGGCAGTGGCGCTGGAACTGAAGCAGAGAGGCAGCCGGGTGTATGTAGGGGCATTGTGTCCGGGTCCGGTGAATACGGAATTCAATGAAGTGGCAAATGTTGAATTTGCACTGGCCGGAATCACACCGGAGTATTGCGCCGGATATGCATTAAAGCAGATGAAAAGACGCAAAGTGCTCATTGTTCCGACGACTGAAATCAAGGCAGCAACGATATGCGGAAGATTTATTCCGCAAAATCTGCTGATCGCAATTACTGCACATCAGCAGAAGAAAAAGCTGAAAGCAGAGGACATATAAAATGGAAGAAATTAAAATAGGCTCTCATGTGGGAATGGCAGGAAAAGAGATGTTTCTGGCATCTGTGAAGGAAGCAGAGCGTTATGGGGCAAATGTGCTGATGCTCTACACAGGGGCACCGCAGAATACCCGGAGAAAAGAAATCAAAGATTTAAATATTGAGGCAGGCTGGGAGTATGCAGCAAAGGCAGGAATCAAAGAGATTGTGGTTCATGCACCATATATCATCAATCCTGCCAATACGGTAAAGCCGGAGACGTTTGAGCTTGCCGTGGAATTTTTGGAAAAAGAGATCCGGCGCACGGCGGCTATGAAAAGTCAAATCCTGGTTTTACATCCGGGATCGGCACTGGATGCAGGTGCGGAAGCTGGAATCGCAAAAGCTGTGGAGGGGTTAAATACCGTACTGGATTCGAATGAGGATAATGTGTTTATTGCATTGGAAACGATGGCAGGAAAAGGCAGTGAGATCGGAAGAACGTTTGAAGAGATCCGGGCAATTTACGATGGAGTGCACAAAAAGGAACGGTTAAGAGTCTGTTTTGACACCTGTCATGTAAATGATGCCGGCTATGATCTGGTGCACGATTATGATGGGGTGTTTGAAAAATTTGATCAGGTAATCGGACTGGATCAGATTGCGGTCTTCCACATCAATGACAGTTTAAATCCCCTGGGGGCACATAAGGACCGTCATGCAAACATTGGAAAAGGAACCATCGGATTTGAACCATTGTACCGTCTGGTCCACGATCCGCGTTTTGTGGAAATTCCAAAGATTTTAGAGACACCGTGGCTTTGTGCCGAGGGAGAGACTAAAAAGACGATTCCGCCATACAAAGAAGAGATTGCACAGCTTCTTGCAAAGGAATGAGGGGGAGAAGGATTATGAATGTTAAACAACAGGGGATTTCCGGTTATTGGTTAAAGGTGATCGCCGTGATTTCCATGCTGATTGATCACACATCGGCCGTTATTTTAGAACAGATTCCGGGACTGGAAAATCCCGCATTTTTGATGCGCATCATTGGAAGACTGGCGTTTCCGATTTACTGTTTTCTTCTGGTAGAAGGATTTTACCATACACGCAGCAGGGCAAAATATGCGGGAAGGCTTTTTTTGTTTGCACTGATTTCCGAGGTTCCGTTTGACCTGGCATTCAGCAGGAGAATGTGGGATTTTTCCAGCAACAATGTCTTTTTTACTTTGCTGTTCGGACTTTTGGTGATCTGGGGTGTTGAAAAGATAAGGCAGAAGTTTGTGGCGGATGTTTACGGGGAAAAAGCAGCAGCCATCCGTGTGATTCTTACCATTGTGACAGTTGCTGGCACTTCTTTTTTGTACGGATTACGATTTGTCGGGAATTGTGACAATTTTTGCAATTTACATGTTTTATCCGAAGAAAGTGAAGGGAATGGGTATCGGTGTTCTGGTTTTAACCCTGCTGGCAAGTATCATTGAAGCGGCAGCATTTCTGGATATGATACCGGTTTATTTTTACAATGGAACCAGGGGAAAACAGATGAAATATTTCTTTTATATATTCTATCCGGCACACCTGTTTCTTCTTGCCATGATCGCACGGGCAATGGGACTTTGGGCTTAATATTTTAAGAAGATGTTACGATTCTTATGAAATTCTTATCTTTTTCAGATACAGCTTGCGTTCCTGAAAAAGCGGGAGTACAATGCAGACGAAATGAAAGACAGATAGGAATGGAGGTCTTGGATGATGAGACAAAAATCTTGGAATCAGTTAAAAAAAACAATGGCTGCCTCGACACTGGCAGGAGCGATCACTTTTACAGGGTGTGCGGTGATGCCTTCGGTTACAGCTTTTGCAGATACAACGGAACAGACCGGTCAGGTATCGTATGATAATGAGGTGATGCCGATCCACACGGACGTGCAGACGGAGGCAAAACCGTTGATGAAGGGTACGTCATGTACGGTTTCGGATGGAAAGAACCTGTATTATGCGTTTGAAATGATGGGTGTGCGTATGGGCATTATGAAATACAACACCAAAACAGGCAAAAAGAGTGAGGTATATTCCTACAAGATAGGGAAAAACAAAAAGGGAAGCAATGGTTTTTCCCAGTTATCTGTGGATAAGAAATATATTTATGCAACCTGGGACCGTTACTATGGAACCGATGCAACAAAAGAATATGTTTACCGGATCGCAAAAGACGGGAAATCCGCAAAGAAGCTTGCACTTGGACGTGACCCACAGCTGATAGATGGACGGATTTATTATCTGGCACTGAAAAGTAAAAGTGAAGATGGCATGAATTATTCGGAAGATACCGGAACCGTAATGAGCATGAAGACGGATGGAACGGATAAAAAGAAAGTAGCACAGATTGCAAACAGCGGAGATGCTTATCGGTATTCCCTGTTTCAAAGTGAGGGAAAGATTTACTATACCAAAGAAAACGAGAACAGGACATTTTATGATCTGGAGGGAAACAGTTATCAGAGAGGTTCCTTTGCGGTTAAGGATGAAAATTATCTGAGTGTTTCACTGGAAGCTGTCAATGATGGAACGTATACCTATAGTACGACAGGAAAGGATCGGTACATGCAGACGAAACTCTACCGGACAGATAACAGGACGGGAAAGAAAAACCTTGTGGCATCCTTTAAACTTGGCATTGAAAAATACTCGGTTTGTGGAAATTATGTATTCGTGGAAGCAAATGTTCCGTACAAGGGAGCTGATGTGACTGAGAAACTTGCAGTTTACTGCTATAAGGCAGATGGCAGCAGCAAAGTAAAGCTTGCTTCCTGGTTTCCGGCAGAATAAAATCCGGGTAACAATCGAAAAAATAAAAGAAGCACCGCGACTGCGGTGCTTCTTTTATTCTGGGGATTTATTTATCCAGATCTTTTTTATTTACATTCTGCAGCATCATTGCACGAACTTTCAGAGGAAGTCCGAACAGTGTGATGAATCCGTCTGCATCGTGATGATCGTACTGATCACCGGTTGTGAAACTTGCCAGAGACTCACTGTAGAGAGAGTATGGAGAAGTTGTGCCGGCTTTGATGATGTTTCCTTTGTAGAGCTTGAATTTTACTTCACCGGTGACATACTTCTGGGTAGAAGTAACAAATGCCTGGATTGCTTCGCGAAGAGGAGTGAACCATTTTCCTTCGTATACAACATTGGCAAGACGGTTGCCCATCTCTTTCTTTGCAGATAAGGTATCGCGGTCGAGAACCAGTTCTTCCAGCTGGTCATGTGCTTCCATAAGGATTGTTCCGCCAGGAGTCTCATATACACCACGGGATTTCATACCAACAACACGGTTTTCTACGATATCGATGATGCCGACACCGTGCTTTCCACCGAGACGGTTTAATTCACGGATGATATCGGAAACTTTCATTTCTTTTCCGTTTACAGTCTTTGGAACACCCTTTTCAAAGGTCATGGTTACATATTCGCCTTCGTCCGGAGCTTTCTCAGGGGAAACACCAAGAACCAGAAGGTGATCATAATTCGGCTCATTTGCCGGGTTCTCCAGCTCCAGTCCCTCGTGACTGATATGCCATAAGTTACGGTCACGGCTGTAACTTTGGTCTGTGCCGAATGGAAGATCGATTCCGTGTGCCTTGCAGTATGCAATCTCTGCCTCACGGGAATCCATCTGCCACTTGTCATCACGCCAAGGAGCAATGATTTTGATATCCGGAGCAAGTGCTTTGATACCAAGCTCGAAACGGATCTGGTCATTTCCTTTTCCGGTAGCACCGTGGCAGATTGCAACAGCGTTTTCTTTTCTGGCGATCTCTACCAGTTTCTTTGCGATACCAGGACGTGCCATGGCAGTACCTAATAAGTATTTGTGCTCATATACAGCACCAGCCTGTACACAAGGTACGATGTAATCGTCACAGAACTCATCTGTGATATCTTCGATATATAATTTAGAAGCGCCGGATAATTTGGCTCTTTCTTCCAGTCCGTCTAATTCTTCGCCCTGTCCGCAGTTGATACAGCAGCAGACAACCTCATAACCATAAGTCTCCTTTAACCAAGGGATAATAGCGGTAGTATCGAGTCCGCCGGAGTAAGCTAAAACAACTTTTTCTTTCATAAGATTGTATCCTTTCTTTCTATATGGAATTGTACGCTCTCGTACGACTAACCCTACTATACATCAATCCAAATGAAAACACAAGTGAAAAAATATACATAAAATTGCATAAATATACATAAATTTGTGAATATTTGCTATTTACGGATGGAAAAAGATGGACTATTATAGGGTAGAATCATATTTTTAAAAGAAAGAAAAGGTAAGAAACATGGTAAAGGTAGGAATTATCGGAGCGACCGGTTATGCAGGAGCAGAACTGGTGCGTATTTTATTGAATCATAAAGAGGCACAGATCGAATGGTTTGGATCAAGAAGCTATATCGATGAAAATTATGCAGATATTTACAGAAACTTTTTTGAACTTGTCGATGCAGACTGTCTGGGTGATAACATGGATGAGCTTGCTTCCCGCGTGGATGTGATTTTCACGGCAACACCACAGGGATTTCTGGCAGGTGTGCTGAATGAGGATATTTTAAATAAGGTAAAGATCATTGATCTGAGTGCGGATTTTCGAATCAAAGATGTTGCTACCTATGAAAAATGGTATAAGATTGAGCATAAAAGCCCACAGTTTATTAAGGAAGCCGTTTACGGACTCTGTGAGATTAACCGTGATAAGGTGACCACCCAGACCCGTCTGATTGCAAATCCGGGATGTTATACGACCTGTTCCATTCTGACAGCATATCCGCTGGTAAAAGAGGGACTGATTGATCCGGATACATTGATTATTGATGCAAAATCCGGTACTTCCGGAGCGGGACGTGGGGCAAAGACACCGAACCTGTTCTGCGAAGTGAACGAGAGTATGAAAGCATACGGTGTGACAACACACAGACATACACCGGAGATTGAGGAGCAGCTCGGCTATGCGGCAGGAAAAGAGATTACCGTGAATTTTACACCGCATCTGGTTCCGATGAACCGTGGAATTCTTGCGACAGAGTATGCAACCATGATCAAAAAGCCGGATGGTACCTATCCTTCTTATGAGGAACTGAAGGCTGCTTACGATAAATATTATGCAAAGGAACGTTTCGTGCGTGTATTAAAGAAAGGTGTCTGCCCGGAGACCAAGTGGGTAGAGGGCAGCAATTACGTGGACGTAAACTTTGTCATTGATGAGCGTACCGGCAGAGTTGTGATGATGGGTGCACTGGACAATCTGGTCAAGGGTGCAGCCGGACAGGCCGTACAGAACATGAATCTGCTGTTCGGATTTGATGAGGCAGAAGGACTTTCCATGGTTCCGATGTTTCCATAATGAAAGGCATCTGTTTGATGCATTTCCTACGCTCATTGTTTCCGCGTAAGAGGAACTTTCATACAATGAGCTCTATAATGAGGTGAATAATGAGTAAAGAATATACAATCCGTGTGATGACACTGGAAGATTATGATGAGGTGTATGCGTTGTGGATGGGCATCCACGGTTTTGGAATCCGTTCCATCGATGATTCCAAAGAAGGAGTGGAGCGGTTTTTAAAAAGAAATCCGACCACGAGTATGGTAGCGGTAGCAGATGGAAAGATCGTGGGAGCCATTCTCTGCGGACATGACGGGAGACGCGGATGTCTGTATCATGTCTGTGTGCATGAAGATTACCGGAAGAACGGAATCGGAAAAGCCATGGCAGTCGCATGTATGCGCGCCCTGCAGAAAGAAAAAATCAATAAGGTCAGCCTGATCGCATTTAAGAGCAATGAGCTGGGAAATCATTTCTGGAAAGATGTCGGCTGGTGTTTCAGGGAAGACTTAAACTATTACGATTTTACATTGAACGAAGCAAATATTACGAGATTTAATCAGTAAGGAGAATGTTATGAGTGAGAATTTAAACGCATTGGAAAAAGCACAGGTGCTGATTGAGGCATTGCCTTATATCCAGCGTTTTAACCGCAAGATTATCGTTGTAAAATACGGTGGATCAGCGATGGTAGATGAGAAACTGAAAAAACAGGTCATCCAGGATGTCACCCTGTTAAAGCTGGTTGGATTCAAACCGATCATTGTGCATGGCGGTGGCAAGGAGATCAGCAAATGGGTTGCCAAAGCAGGAATGGAACCGGAATTTATCAATGGACTGCGTAAGACGGATGCGCCTACCATGGAGATTGCAGAGATGGTGTTAAACCGTGTCAATAAATCACTGGTATCCATGGTGCAGGAACTTGGGGTGCAGGCGGTCGGCATCAGTGGAAAAGACGGTGGTCTGTTAAAGGTGGAAAAGAAATTGTCGGATGGTCAGGACATCGGATATGTAGGAGAAGTAAAGGAAGTAAATCCAAAGATTCTGTATGATCTGCTGGAGAAAGATTTCCTTCCGATTATCTGCCCGATCGGTCTGGATGACAATTATGATACATATAATATCAATGCGGATGATGCGGCATGTGCGATTGCCCGTGCGGTTTCTGCAGAGAAACTGGCATTCTTAACCGATATCGAGGGAGTGTACAAAGATCCGGAAGATCCGTCCACTCTGATTTCCGAACTTACGGTTTCCGATGCAAGAAAACTGATTACAGACGGATATATCGGCGGCGGTATGCTTCCGAAGTTGAATAACTGCATTGACGCTATTGAAAACGGAGTATCCCGTGTGCATATTCTCGATGGAAGAATCGCACATTGTCTGCTTTTGGAAATCTTCACCAATCGCGGAATCGGTACTGCAATTTTGGGTGATGAAGAACATCATTTTTACAATGAATAAGAGATAAGAGGTGTGGATAAACAATGAATAAACAGGAATATATTGATACCGCGGAGCAGGAACTGCTGCATACCTACAATCGTTTTTCACTTGTACTTGATCATGGTGAGGGCGTATACCTTTACGATACAGATAAAAAAGCGTATCTGGATTTCGCAGCCGGAATCGCCGTATGTGCGCTGGGCTATAGCAATGAGGCGTATAAAAATGCGCTGAAGGATCAGGTGGATAAACTGCTGCATACGTCAAATCTTTATTACAATGTCCCGACCATTGAGGCGGCAAAGAAAGCACTAAAAGCCAGCGGAATGGATCGTATTTTCTTTACCAACAGCGGTACGGAGGCCATTGAGGGAGCCATCAAAGCTGCAAAAAAATATGCATATACCAGAGACGGACATGCCGGCCATGAAATCATTGCCATGAAACATTCTTTCCACGGAAGAAGTATCGGAGCACTTTCCGTAACCGGAAATGCCCATTATCAGGAACCGTTTGCTCCGCTCATGCCGGGTGTGAAATTTGCAGAGTATAACAATTTAGAAAGTGTAAAAGAACTGGTAACGGACAAGACCTGTGCGGTTATTATGGAGACGGTACAGGGAGAAGGCGGAATTTATCCGGCCGATCCTGCATTTATCGAGGGCGTGCGCAGGCTCTGTGATGAAAAGGATATTCTGTTAATCTTAGATGAGATCCAGTGTGGCATGGGCCGTACCGGCTACATGTATGCATGGCAGAATTACGGAGTAAAACCGGATATCATGACCTGTGCAAAAGCACTCGGATGTGGAGTGCCGGTCGGTGCATTTTTCCTGACACAGCGTGTGGCAGACAAATCGCTGGCACCGGGAGACCACGGAACGACCTATGGTGGAAACCCATTTGTCGGAGCAGCCGTTTCGGCAGTATTTGATCAGTTTAAAGCCTGTGACATTTTAGGTCATGTAAAGGAAGTAGCGCCTTATCTGGAACAGAAACTGGATGAGCTGGTAGAAAAATATGACTTCCTTGTAACACGCAGAGGCAAAGGTCTGATGCAGGGTGTGGTTTGCAAGCTTCCAGTTGGAAAAGTGGCAGCCGCAGCACTTGAGCAGGGACTGATCGTGATCACAGCGGGAGCGGATGTCCTTCGTTTTGTTCCACCGCTTGTCATCGAAAAACAGCATGTGGATGAAATGATTGAAAAGCTGGAAAAAGCATTACTTTCGGTGCAGGAATAACTTACACTTGTAAAAGTAACAAAAAATCGTTAAAATAGAAATGCATTGAGACTCGTTTCGCCCCGGAAAGGGAGAAATGAGATGAAAAAACATTGGATAAAAAAGTGCTGTATGATTCTGACATGCCTGTATCTGACGGGATGTGGCAGGGAGGAAGTGCCATATCTGGATACCACGCAGACACAGGAGCAGACTGAGGAAACGGAACGAACGGAACAAAAAGAAACATTAAAATCCGACCAGACGGTACAGGTATATGTATGCGGGGAGGTAGCAGCTCCCGGCGTCTATCAGCTGAAAGACGGTATGCGCATCTGCGATGCGGTGGAGGCGGCAGGAGGACTGACCAAAGCTGCCAGCCGCGAATACTGGAATCTTGCCGAGAAGCTTTCGGACGGACAGATGATTTATTTTCCCACAGAGGAAGAGGCAAGGGAGCGGAAAGCATCGGCAGAGGCAGCCGGTGCCTCTGTGCAGGAGGAATCGGACGGGCGGATCGATATCAATACGGCGGATGCCGCGAATCGGAGAGACACGGGCGGCGGCAATTCTTGCATACCGGGAGAAAAACGGGCCGTTTGCGAAAGTGGAAGATATCATGCAGGTATCCGGAATCAAAAGCACACTTTTTGAGAAAATGAAAGATTATATAACGATTCGTTGAGGTGTAATATGGCAAAGAAAGTTCTCGTAGTAGATGATGAGAAATTAATCGTAAAAGGAATCCGGTTCAGTCTTGAACAGGACGGGATGGAAGTGGATTGTGCATACGATGGAGAAGAAGCGCTGAATATGGCGAAAGCAAATGAGTATGATATGATCCTTTTGGACATCATGCTTCCGAAGATGGACGGATTCGAAGTATGTCAGGCGATTCGTGAATTTTCTGATATGCCGATTGTTATGCTGACAGCGAAGGGCGACGATATGGATAAGATTCTGGGACTCGATTATGGTGCCGATGACTATATCACAAAGCCGTTTAATATTCTTGAGGTGAAAGCGCGTATCAAAGCGATCATGCGTCGTACCGCAGGACCGAGAGAAAAGAAAGAAGTTTCTTCGATTGTGGAGAAAGGGGATCTGCGTCTGGACTGTGACAGCAGACGGCTGTTTATTTCAGGCAGGGAAGTAAACCTTACCGCAAAAGAATTTGATCTGCTGGAACTTCTTGTGAAAAATGAAAATAAAGTATACAGCAGGGAAAATCTGCTCGGACTGGTCTGGGGAAAAGATTATCCGGGAGACGTGCGTACAGTGGATGTGCATGTACGTCGTCTGCGTGAAAAGATCGAAACCAACCCAAGTGAACCGAAATACGTGCACACAAAATGGGGTGTGGGATATTATTATTACCAGAAATAGACGAGAAGGCAGAAAGGTTTTTCCATGCAGAAGAGTAAACAGTTTCTTCAGTTCTTAAAAAGTTTAAAGTTTCGGCTGATTCTTTTGATCGTTGTGATCGCGGTCGTACCGAGTCTGATTCTTTCGGCAGCAGTTTTAAAATATTACGAAAAGCGTGCCGTTTCTATCCGGGAAAGTGAAATCTTAAGCCAGGCAAAAATTCTGGCAAATCAGATAGCGACAAGTGAATATATGAAGCTGGGGGCGGATGTATCGTCCAGCAATATTCAGACACAGATTGATATGCTCACGACCATCTATGATGGTCGTGTCATTGTTGTGGATGACAACTGCAAAGTTTATTATGACACGTATAATCTCGATGACCATAAGCTGATCATTGCAGAGGAGGTCATGCGCAGTTTCAAGGGCGAGGATATTGTGCATTATGATTCGGAGAACCATTACATTGAGATGACGATCCCGATCAGCGATCCTGATGATAAAAGTGAAACGGTGATCGGAGTTATGCTGATCAGTGTTTCTACGGACAATATTGTGATCAACCAGTCATATATGCGACAGGTGGCGGTGATCGTTATGGTCATGGTCGGAATTGCAATTGTGTTTTTTGCAATCCTTCTGCTTTTGTATTTCCTGAAGCCGTTGCAGAAGATTGAAGAGGGAATCGCTGCAATCAAAAACGGATACGGAGAGTACAATCTTCAGGTCAATGATTACACGGAGACGGCGGGAATCTGTGAGAAGATCAATCAGATGCTTGGCCGGATCAAAGTCATGGATGATTCCCGGCAGGAGTTTGTATCGAATGTGTCACATGAATTAAAGACACCGCTGACATCCATGAAGGTGCTGGCGGATTCGATCAATAGCATGCCGGATGCGCCGAAGGAACTGTATCAGGAATTTATGGAAGATATCACCAACGAGATTGAGCGTGAGACAAAGATCATCAACGATCTGCTTTCTCTGGTGAAGATGGATAAGTCTGCAGCAGGGCTGAATGTATCTTCCGTCAATATCAATGAACTTTTAGAGCAGATTTTAAAACGTCTGCAGCCGATTGCGGATAAGCAGAAAGTGGAACTTGTCCTTGAGAGTTTCCGCCCGGTTACCGCAGAAGTGGATGAGGTAAAAATCACGCTTGCGATCACAAATCTTGTGGAGAATGCAATAAAATATAACCGGAATGACGGAGAGGGCTGGGTACACGTATCGCTGAATGCGGATCACCAGTATTTCTACCTGAAAGTAGAAGATTCCGGAATCGGTATTCCGGAGGAGTCTCTGGATCATATTTACGAACGATTTTACCGGGTGGATAAATCCCATTCCCGTGAGATCGGAGGAACCGGACTGGGACTTGCGATTACAAGAAATTCCATACTGATGCATCGCGGCGCAATTAAAGTACATTCTGTGATGGGCGAGGGAACAACCTTTGATGTTCGTATTCCGCTCAACTATATTGCATAGGAGGAAAAAGATGAGAAAAAAAATAATTTCAATCATACTCCTTGTGGCAATGGTACTCACAATGGCTGCCGGATGTGGAAAAAAAGAAGATAAAAAAGACTATTTTGTATTTTATGTAAACAATGAGCTGACAAAGGTTGTTGCGAAAAAGATTACCCTGCAGCATACTTCATCCGGCAAAGCACAGGTGAAGGAACTGCTCAAAGATCTGCAGACACAGCCGGAGGATGCAACGCTTCGAAGAACCATTCCACGCAAAGTAAAAATCCAGAATATAGATCTGATCTCTTATCAGATTACGGTGGATTTCAGCAAGGAATATTACGATATGAAACCGACGGAAGAGATTCTGACCAGGGCTGCAATTGCAAAGACACTGTTGCAGCTGAGCCAGTATGTGACCTTTACTGTGGATGGAAAACCACTTGTGGATGCCTCGGGAGCAAATGTAGGTGCCATGAATCTGGACAGTTTTGTGGAAAATCCGGGAGAACAGATCAATTCCAGCCAGAAAGCTACACTGAAACTTTATTTTTCAAATAAGGCGGGTACCAGACTGGTTCCGGAAACCAGAGAGGTACATTACAGTTCCAACATTTCACTGGAAAAACTGGTGATGGAACAGCTGATTGAGGGACCAAGAAAAAGCGGACTCTTGGCAACGATTCCTTCGGAGACGAAACTGATTACGATCACAGTGGTGGATGGGGTCTGCTATGTCAATCTGGATGAAATGTTTTTGAATCAGAATCAGGAAATCTCAGAACCTGTTGTTTTATACTCTATCGTGGATTCCCTGACGGAACTGACGGGAATCGATAAAGTACAGATTTCCATCAACGGAGACACCAGTGGCAAATGCCGTTACACGTATAAACTATCAAAGATGTACAAGGCAGATGACCGTCTGGTCACAAAAGAAAGCGATGAGAAAGTAGAATCTACGGAATAGGAAAAGAAAGCGTGAGGAAAAGACCATTTCTTTTGCTTGCCACAGAGTTTCTGCTGGGGATTGTGTGTGTCAGAGAGCAGCTGCCGGCATGGGGTGTGCTGTCAGTTCTGTTACTGGTATATACCACTCCATGGAAGGAACGGGGGATGCGGAAAGTTCTGTTTGCGGCAGGACTTCCCGGTATGTTTCTTTTGGGGATGCTGCAGATGCAGCGACAGATCGATTTCAGGCAGCAGTACCTGCAGAAACTCACAGATGGCCAGGAGGTTCGCCTGGCGGGAAAGATTGATCGGATAGAACCGAAAACCAGATGCGTTTATTACTATTTAAAAGATTGCACGGTGGAAGCAGAATCGCAGACACTGCCATGCAATGATGTAATCGCATATGTTTCTTCTGCCAGCCATTCGGCTGGACAAATCCTGAATATTGAGGGTACAATTTCATTATTTACAGAAGCATCCAATGAAGGGATGTTTGATGCCCGGCAGTTTTACCAGAGTCAGAAAATTGATTTCGGCATATGGGTCACAAAGATCAGCCGGGTCTATGGAAAACCGGATCGTTACCGGTGCGCACTACAGAATATGAAAAAGCGTGCAAATGACGTGATCCGGCATTCTATCCGGGACGATGGCGTGCTTTCTGCGATGCTGTTAGGGGAAAAGGGGGCTCTGGATGCAGAGATAAAATCTTTGTATCAGAGAGCGGGGATCGCCCATGTGCTTGCTATTTCCGGTGTTAAGACACTAAAGTTGGATATCCCCCTAGTGCCTGAAACCCGCATAAACTGGGCATTTATGCCCTTACATATCGTTATAATTTACATTCTAAAACTGTGCTTAGACGAGGAAATTATTCCCCGTTGTCGTTTCCCTTGTTCAAGGGGGTATCTCACAAATTATATAAATTGGCAAAAGAAGCAATAATTCAGCGTAAGTTTAATCTTATGGCAGAAGTCTAAAAAATAGCAAAAGGAGAAGATGAATATGGCATATAAAAAATATAGGGAAATGAAGGTTTATGAAGCGAGCGGATACCAGTACAAGCGAACACCAAGTATTATCCTGAAAGGAAAATGGCTCTCAGAGTTGGGATTTGACATCGGAGAGCAAATTGAGGTGAAGTGCGAAGACGGTAGATTGATTATAACAAAAGCAAATGAAATATGGAGTGCTGAAGCCTGATGTAGTGTCTTGACCGACTTAGTTAAAGCTGCTAAAATTAACATTATTATGTATACTAAGGAAGTGATGAAGTGGCAAGAGGAAAAGTGATTAGCGTTTATCTTATAGATGGTGTGGCTAATGGAAAAATTAAAGCAACAATATCCAATTGGAATGGCATTGCTTACAAAATTCCAAGAAGGCTCTTGGATGAATGCAAGGAGTTGGAGGCATTTAAACAGAGCGGAGTTTACTTCCTTTTTGGTAATAATATGGTATATGTAGGTCAGGCAGAAGTTAGAAAAAATGGGAAAGGGATACACCAGAGGATACTTGATCACGAGAATGATAAATATAAAGATTACTGGGATGAGGTTGTGATTTTTACAAGAAAGGATAACTCACTCGGTCGTACAGACATTTCTTATTTGGAAAATCGTTTTTATAATAAGGCATTAGAAGC
>OBAS01000898.1_pt1 | contig 20036 bp, 15 predicted proteins | sample 1517591 | NCBI WGS metagenome assembly OBAS01 (sample SAMN04571700, study PRJEB22368) | human gut metagenome | biome: human gut; material: stool | host: Homo sapiens | place: Luxembourg | collected 2012-10-05
ACTAATTGCGTCGCCGCCGTACAGCAGAAAGTCATGATGGAGTTTCAGCAGATAGTCCTGTGCAGCTCGCCAATCGTAATCGGTCAGGCTCGTTCGATGGCCGTCAATGGAATCCCCCTTCTTGTCATGAAGGAATTGTTGGGCAACATTCAATGTGGACTGCGCATAGGTGCGGCACATGAACGAGGTCGTGCCGATCTCGCGGGGCTGATGCTCCATCTGTTCTATGTCCGCCGTACCTCGTGCGTGAATATCCGCGAATGGGATGGCGCATTCCAGCGGCGTGTGCGGCCAAAACAGCATCTCGATCATAGGGGTATCACGCATGAATCTCAACGCTGCAATCAGCATCTGCTGCGCTTGCTCGCCTGTAACGATTGGTGCCGCGGCATACGTATAAGCGAGGATCCGCTCATTGAGGTGTTCGATATATGTCTGTAGCGTACCCTCTTCATCATCGACTTGTCTCGCGAACCACACTGTTTTTCGCAAAGCCGCGCACATGCGTCTCATGGCCAGCGGATAGTCGTTCGATTGTTCTGCTTCCTCGAATACGGCCATCACGCCGTTTATGGCGGCATCTCCCCATTTGAATTTCCAGCCGTAGTCCTTGCCGAGATGTCGCCGCATGGGAGATTCCATGACGCGATCCACGGTGCTTTCGGGCATCAATGGTTCCATGCCGCTCGCGATTGCCGGATTCGCAGTCACGATAGCATTGATTTCGTCCTGATTCCAAACCAGATAGAAATGCTGAGCGGGCGTCCACCGTTCTGATTTGCGCAGTCCCACTCGTTCTCGAATATGTTGCAGCACTCGATTGAACACTTCAGGTTTCGATGCGAGAGGATTTGCTGCTACGGGTATGTCTGGCCGAGAGTCGTCCTGCTTTGCAATCATCGCATCGTGTGTCACGTTCTGCTGATGATTACCGCCGTGTTTGTAATCACGCAACGTCAAGAGCACCGCACCAATATGCTTGCAGTATCCGTCATGGTCGTAGGGGCAGGTGCAGGATGCGAACACGATATCGTTGCCACGAAGTCGAATATCGACATCGTAGAGTTCAGAACCGTGCACTTCGGCGTGGAATAGTCCGGCCGACACTTCCTCTAACCCACCGATCCTATGCTCGTCCACGTAATCATATGCTCGTTCCAGGCTGCGGGAGGTCATCTCCTCTTCGAACTCGTCGAAATGGGCAGTCATGACGGGCCTCCTAATGATTGGTCATACATTACGGTGTGGGACGTAGTAGCCTAATGCAGTTCGGCTATCATCTGTTCAGCATCACCCATGCAACATCATGTCACGGTGCTTGTGCCAACGGAACAGACGCTCACGATGGCGGTTCAGCGTGAAACGATCCCACATCTGGTCCTCGGCCCACTCAACCATGCCATCATGTTCTTCATCTTCGGGATTGCCCAAGGTATCAAGGAACCGCTCGAACCCATACACCCCGCCGACATCCTCCGGAGGCGCATCCCCCGCCCCATCCCAAAGCTGAGGATCCGCAACGTGCACGCTGCGGTAGGTACGCAGCAGCTTGATGTCATGGATCCAATCGTCACCATAATCGTAGTAATAGCGAGCGGCACGCGCCTTGGGAAACACGTCGCCCAGCTCGGTTTCCGAAGCAATGCGAACTTCCGGCAACGGCTCCACCGGCATATATTGTTCGTATTTCGCCTCATGGTATGAGGGCTCTTCTCCCCACAATTCTTCCACTTGCACCTGCTTCCCATCCGGGAATGTGGCGCAGAAGCAGAACAGATGCTCGCCGTACCACATAAAGCATTCCTGCAATACCGCATGCAAATCGAAGAACGTCAATGATGCCGGCACCAGAATCTCCCGCCAGCATTCGCGCCCGTCAAGGCGCAAAGTGACTCGGAAACGAAATGCCGTGTTGCCATTGCCTGCCATGAAGACTCCCTTATCAACGATGAAGTTATTATCACCGTAACAGAGTCCAGGGCAAACCACTGCATTACGAATCTGATTCGCGCCCTCAGAAAAGGCCGAATCATCTGTTCAATCTCCGTGTCCTGTGGAAAAGACTCTAACAATAACCGGTACTGTTCATCATCAGCAAGTCCAATATGCCATGTGACCAGGTGCGGGACACTCATGTGATCAGTCGCTATGGCGGGGAGACGTGACTTTGGTTCGTACCGTCGAGCAGACGCGAATGGGGATAGCTGTGCTGCTCGTGTCCGATATCGGCTGGGGCGTGCTGCCGCTGTACTGGCGCACGCTATCCAGTATGAATGCCATCAGCGTGCTCGCGTATCGTTTGGTCGCCACGTTGGCGGCCATGGTCGCGCTGTTGGTGGCGTTCTCCGGCCTGCCCACCGCGATTCCGCTGGCCACGTTCTCCTACGGCGTGCAGCACAGCCATTACCTGACCGTGAGTTTCATCCAATATCTCAACCCGCTGATCCAGTTCTGTGTGGCTGTGCTCCTGCTGCACGAACCGATGCGCGCGCAGGGCTATGCGGCGTTCATGGTGATTTGGGTCGCGATCGCGGTGTATTCGTTCGGCGCGATTTGGGCGTATTGGGAGCGGCTGAAGCCCCACGCACGTTAAGCGCTTCCTTAACTCCCCTCCCCGAATGCGATTACCCAGTGGAAACAAGACTACATCAGACCAGTATGCACCGCCAAGCGGCGAGTAACACTCCACCCGCTACAATCAGCAGTATGGTTGTTCCGCAAAAGCCAACGCTGGCTCAATTCGAGGTCATGTTCGAAGGCACGCCGTTGATTCTTGAACGTGCCACCGATTACTGGGAATCGGGCCGCGTGAGTTCGGTGCAGGAGATTGCGCCGCAGCTGTATCACGCGCAGGTGTCCGGCAGTGCCGATGACTGTTATGACGTTGACATCCGCCTCAGCAAAGACGCTCGCGGCGAGAACGCCAATGAAGCAAACACTGATGACCAAGCCACTACCAGCAGTAACAGCGACCACGAATCCACAACCGACGACAATTCGATTCGCATACAATCCGCCGCGTGCACCTGCCCGTATCAGAGAACACCATATTGCAAGCATATAGGTGCCGTGCTTTACGAACTGCGCAAACAGCTCATTGGCGCGCACGGCAATCACCACAATGATGACACCGCCAACGCTCACGATGGTGTCATCGCACTCCCCCGCACCGTGCTGGATCCCATCCAGCAACACCTCGACGCGCGCGCAGAGCAGGGCAAAGGCCATCTGCTGTTCCTGTGGTCCACCCAACTGCGCGAAGCCGCAAAGACGTTCTGCGCCCAGCCAGACGAAGAACGACCGCTAATCCCGCTGATCGACGCACAAACCATGCTCTCCGACACAATCCGCCGATGCCATGAACGTTTCATTATTCATATCAGTAAGCACAGCGATGCGTACAGCAAATCATGTGACTACACAGAATTCATCAAAACCGTGCAGGCTATCGCGGGCAATGCCCTGCAATCCAGTGATTACGCGAGCGCATGCGGCAACCTGCGACTGTGCATACACGAAGTCCACGCGCTGCTGCTCTCGTCCGAGAACGATGATGGCTCCGAACCTTTGCTCACGCTTATAGATGATCTGGCGATGCGCGTGCGATGCTATATGGAGAATGTGGCGGAATTCGCCGACTCCTCTACCGCCGGCAAGGCATTGAACACCATTGCGCAGGCCGCGAACGACAAAGACATGCGGCAATGCGAACCATTGAACAGTATGTTGCTGATTTCCAGCGCGCTCGCTTTCGCCCAATATGACGACAAACGCATATGGGCCTATGACGTGATCGAGAGCGCGATAACGCGTAATCTGGAATACTCGTTCAACGAAGAGAGCGAAGAAAGCGACGAGGACGACGAGGATGAGGATAACGAGGACACGAGCGAAGTAGACGACGAAACCGACTTCATTTCGGATGAATCGTTGCACGTATTGCAACTGTTCACGCTAATGAACGCCTACGATCTGTATGTTCTGTCCGACGATGACGCTGGACGCGAGCAGCTTCTGAGCGAATACTCGGAGTCAATGGCCCTCACGCTGATGAACGCTGCGAACATGATTCATGAAGGGCGCTTGCGTTCCGCATACATGCTCGCACAAGGTTTCCTTCTGTCGAGCCGGGATATGGAAGATGTCGATATCGATGCCCGGCATAACGGTCTGCTGCCGGACCTGCTGCCCCATGGATGGCATACCATCATGGAATGCTGCGCCGAGGGACTCAATGACGTTGGCCTGCTCGCCAACGTGTATCGGTACTACATTCTTTCCTGCAACGACAGATCCGATACCCATTACGTGAGTAAACTACGCAATCTGTTACGCATCTACGGCGGTCTTAGCGCAGACGAATGGCATGACGTGGCTGATGGGCTGGCCAGAGATTGTGCCCGGAACATCATCGACCGTATCAAGTACCAGCCGGAAATGACCACCAAAGGCGGTACACAGCGTCACAGCGGCTGGCGCAATCCCGCTTATGAGAAGCTCATCGTGGACGAACGGCTTTCGGACGCGGCCCTGACTTATTGCGCCATCGTCGATTACCCGCCGCTGCCATTGCTGCGCACCATCGCCATCGAACACCCCGAATCGGCAAAATCGATAATCCTCGACGCGATGCCATACGGCACCATGGGCATGCCCGTGTTCCGGTTTACGGTGGAACGTGGCGTCGACAATACATTGACGGCACGCCGCGCCACATACCAGCAGATCGCCAAACAGCTGCGTCGTTTCGCCGCAGTGTTCGGCGATGAGGAGACCCGTGTGCTGGCACACGAGATTGTCGAGCGTTATCCGAATCGTACTGCGTTGCGGGAGGAGCTGGCGTTTGCGTTGTAGTGACGACATTGGCAACGCGGTACGGCATTTGGCACATATCCATTGACTATGCAGAGAAATGCCAGCCTGTTCTTCGCTGAGATTCCTGATGATATTGGTCAGCTGGCTGCAAACCCAGACCTTGGCCAAATGCTCGTCCATGAGGAATCCCTTGCCTTTGGCATAGCGAACGACGACACCCGGCATGTTGAGTGCATTTTCAGCGCATTCAACATCATCTGCGTGCGCTTCGCGTGCATTTTCAGCACAATATCCGTCACATACCTTAATGGATGCAGCACTCCTTCAAACGCTGCTGCAGGCCTTCGTCCACCGCGAAAAGGTACAGACCGTGGACGCCGCGCTTGAGCAGGACATTCAACTCATGCTTCAAATTTTCTTCGGCAAAATCTCCTAAATCTTTGCGCTTATTGGTTGCCAGATAGTTTTGGCTGGCCTTTGCATCGAACACGATTTCCCCGTTACGATACGTCGCCGAGGGTCCAATGATCACACCGGCATAGTTCAAATCAAACCCTTGGATGGTGAAGATGGAGCCAATCTCATCTATGGTGTACGGCTTCTCCGCCCAAGACAGTTCTTTGTCGATGTCTTTCCTGCTTTTTCGGAGCGGAATCTTCGAGCTGATAGTTCCAAGGCTTGCAGAATTGGTCAGAACTTATTGCGGAATGATCGAATCCATGGTCATCCGCAAGTCCCATACGCCATACGCCGGAAGTATCGCGATGCAGTTCCACATTCCAAAAGCCATGCGGATCATTCTGATTCTCAGATTTCGCCGAATACTTCCAGTCATAGGTGGCCAACAAACGGGACAGTCCAGCCCCATCCCAACCATCGGGCTTCAGCTGGGCCTTCGCGTGAATGGCATTAAACAAATCAACCGGCGAGTCGAACACCTTAACGTCATAAGGTTCTCGAATCACTTCACCATCTGCGGCATACTCGCCCGTATCAACGGGCATAGGGCCGATACCTTTCCCCGAAGCGAATCGGTCAATCCACTGAATCATCGACTTACTCGCGGCAATACGGAACTGCTTTTTCAAATGGACATGCGCAATGTCCACGGAAATGGACGGCAGATGATATTCGGCGCCCAAATCAACCGCTTTGAATGCGCCGATTTTCCCGGTCGCGCATGCGGTCTGAGTCGAATCAGAGTCCAGCTGAAGTTTTTCCAGCACCGCTGGGTCCCACTGCTGGCTGGACTGCATAATCTGATTGTGATCAAAGACCGCAATCACCACCCGGGCTCTGCGCAGAATGTCATACAGCTGGTTCTTCCCGGAATACCCCTGATTTCCTTGCGTCATCAACAAATGGGCCTCGTCGATGAGCACGATGTCCGCCAGGCCTTGCGGTTGGTCTGGAATGCCTCGACCATGCTCGTTGCGTAGGCTGAATCGATTGATGAACTGACTGGGCAGCATGACCACTTCACCAGATTCCTTCTGCAAACCCAGTTTCGTGGCAATCTGATTATATACGTGCACCTGTTCCTTATGATTGACAAGAATGTATGAGGAAAGCCGGCCGTTCGCCGTTCGTGGCAGCTCAGGATAATCTTCGTCTTCGGAATAGGTGTCGCCTTGGATGCCGATTTCAGCCGCGATTCTGTAGAACAGGTGGCTTAACAGGACCGTTTTGCCTGTCCCTGCAGCACCTTGAACAAAGATTAATTTCGGATGGCGGTCTAAAGATTGCTCATCGGCTTTCTTCTGTTGCCGGCTATCGGCAACCAAGGCGGCAAGTTGCACCAAAATAGATTCTTCGGCTTCGAGCTGGCTATCGCTGAGTTTATGAAAAGGCGATGCCTTGAACAACGCGGAATCTCGGATGATCTCCTCCGCCGGGAACAGGTCAGAATCTTCCTTGTGTAATCTCAACCAGATTTGCGAGAAAATCCGATCAAACTGGTCTGCGGTGTAATAATCGCCTTGCGCATTGGTCCGTCGGTTGTTGAGCCTTTTCACCGAATCGGTACTGGACATATAGTGCATAAGACGGTTTTCGACATCCAGGGTTAACGACTTATTGAATTTGGGATGTGAAATAACATATTGCCGATATGCATCATCATTCCGCGAGACAGCATCAGCTACAGCTTTCCAGTCCTCGCGTTCTTTAGCATCTCTTTCAAGATGCTGGAATGCACGATGCCGTATATCGTTGGTCTCACCGACGTACACCGTATATTCGTTCTTCATCGAATAGCGATTGGTCTTTCCTGAATACACGACATAAACCGTTGGATATGCCAACACATATCGCAGCATGAAATGTTCCAGATCGGAATCATTAACACTGCGCCCCATCTGCTTCTCGAGGGATTCGTCAAAAGCCTTTTCAAAAGCTTCCCTACTGTATTGGCCATATGGCAGGTTGATGACAAACGGCGCCAAGCTCTCACTGTTCATAATCATATTATGGTCCATCATGAGCTCTGGTACATGACCAACATTCAGCAAGTCCTAGAATGTCAGTCATGATCAGTGACAGTACCATTCAGTCGATTCGTGATTTTGTGGCGGAGCGTGGCTGGGGCCAATACCACACTCCTGAGAACCTGGCGAAGTCCATCAGCATCGAGGCGTCGGAATTGCTGGAATGCTACCAGTGGACGCCGCAGTCGCCATCCATGGATGAGGGACATGTCAGGGAAGAACTAGCGGATGTGCTTACGTATTGCATCATGATGGCCGATGCGCTTGGTGTGGATATGGATGACATCGTCATGGGCAAGCTCGCAAAGACCAAGAGCAAGTATCCCGCGGAAGCCGTCCGTGATGACTTCGAGGAATACGAGCACCGGCATCTGAATGCTCGCAAGACGGATGACGACGCTCAAGCTTCGCCTAGCAAGTAGCTTGTTCCATGCGGCTGCTATCACCATGCCGTGATTCCGACACCACCACGCGATAATGGTACACATGGAACCAATCAAGGATGACGGACGGCCGGTGGCATTGGTCACCGGCGGCACGAGCGGCATCGGCAAGGCGACTGCGCGGATGCTCGCCGTGCGGGGTTGGCGTGTGATTGCAGTGGGACTCGGTGCGGACGAGAATATCCCTGAGACCCAGCGTCTTGGCCACAGCGAACTGTTTACCTACGAGATGGATGTCACCAAACGGTATCCATTACCTCATGTGTATATGTAGTATCAAGGTCGGGGATACAGTACAACACCTCAAATATTCGCTTGACAGCATGCCAATCTCCCTCTGTCAATCCGCGATATTTCGGGAATTCATGCATCGTATCCCATCTCACACAATTCAATGCTTCATGAGGAAACTCTGGAACTTGGTCTTGCGATTCATCTAATTCCCGACGTCGGCTCTCACGCATGAAGATAAGCACCGCAGCCACATGCTTGCAGTACGTTGCACGTTGGGAATATTGGCATGTGCAGGCGGCAGAAATCACTTTGCCATGGCGCAAACGAATGTCCACTTGATAGTCGTCATTCCCGCGAACCACGGTATGCCAAAGATTCTCAGCAATCATGACCGGCGGATCAACCTTGCCGGCATCGTAATAAGCTTCTCCACGCACAAAAATCCTGCGTTCAAACAATTGAAAGAAACCGTCATCCACTTCTGCTGTCATACGGCCTCCTTGCCCTATGTATTTCAGGATAACGCTTGTCACCCGCTTTTTGTCATGTCCTGCGATATTTTCAGTTGCTGCGAGCATCGCCCGGAACCAATATTCGCTCTCGGCGTTCCACGAACCATTCCCTCATATTCGGGACTACAGTAAGCGGCAGATGTAGCCGATTGTGCCCCAGTGCAAAGGAGGACATTATGGGATTGTTTGATTCGCTGAAGAACATGTTCGCGCATCATGAGCACCATCATGGAGCCAGCATCGGTCAGCCGCTCACTCTCGCCGACGCCAAAGCAGTGCTTGCCTTTATTGTGGTGCATCAGCAGCTTGCGGACATGCGCAAAGTGGCGGATGCGGTCAAGCAATTGCAGGACGAGATGCCGCAGTACATCACATTCGGCATGTCGCATTATTACAGTGAGCCCAAGCGCGTGCGCTTCCAGTCCGAGGGTGGCAAGTTCATCGATGCGGACGCCATCGCCACCGCATTTGCCGAGACCACCGTATTGCAGGACGAGTGCAAAACCCAGCATCTGATGGGAGATATCGAAGACAACCGCGAGCATCGCGATCCGGCAAAGACGCCAGCAGTACCGATTGATGAACTCGTGCGCGTCACCAATGAAAGGCTTGCGGCTGGCAACGATGAGGGGCAACGCCGTGCATGGCTGTTCGCCTTATTCGATCAGCTCGATGACATTGTCGAAGCGACAAAGAACAATCCCGAGCCGCTTGCCGCAGCGTTGAATACGATTCTACGAAACAGCTCCACAATTATTGGCAAATCCGCCACTGCCGACGCCGGCAACAGCAGCAACAATGCCAATGCCGGCGATGCACGTTCCCGTATCATCTCCCTAATCGCCGACGCTCTGTTCCCGGCCGCAGAATCCTCGAAGACAAGCGAGTCCTCAGCATCCGCCGCCATCCGCGAACTGATGCTCAATCCCACCGCAACATCGCTCGATTACATGCCAGCCATAGACGTACTGCGCGCCCACGGTCTCACTATTTGCCGGTGAGTCCGAGAAGTCAACCGGTGGTTCATACGGCAGTGGTTCATGCGGTACATACCGCACGGAACTGCTATGCACGAACCACTGTGTCCGAACAACGAGAACGCACTACTTCTCCAGCTTCTCCAACTTTTCCAGTGCCTTTAACAGCGAATCGACATGTCCTTTGGCACGCACGTTGTAGCGCGCAATCGCCACGGAGCCATCGGGATTGATGACGAGCGTCGAGCGGATCACGCCTACGTGCACCTTGCCGTAGAGCTCGCCAACGCCGCGGTAGCCCTCGACACGTCGCCCTACCGCATTTTCGCCGTATGCGCCGTACAGCTTGTGCACGGTCAGGTCGGGATCAGACAGCAACGGGAATGTGAGATGATCGCGCTGTGCAAACTTGCGCAGTTTGTCAAGCGAGTCCTTGGAGACACCGAGCACTGTGACATTCTTCGACGCCAATCGGGCGAGATTGTCGCGGAAATCGCAGGCCTCGGTGGTGCAACCGGGCGTCATCGCGGCCGGGTAGAAGTACAGTACAACCCTGCGGCCGGCATCAAGCACGTCAGACAGGTTGATTGATCCGCTCTCTGTAAACCCAGGTATAACCGCCGGCAGAGTGAAATCGGGCGCCACGCTCCCCTCTTGCAGACGTTCCGGCATTGAATCAGAGCTATCAACAGTAGTGGTCATGATTCCCATCATAGAACCCTTATCAACAGCGCTAGTAAAGTTATTCAGAGGTCAGTCACACAACTGCGGATCGGCAAAACGGCGATTCTGCAACACCGGCAATGTTCGACGCGCGGAATCAAGACACTCACGACTCAGCTCAGCAGTAATGAGATCGGCTTCCCTATCGCCCCCCGCAGCATCACGCGCGAATCCGTCGATGATCTCCAGATTCCGTTCCGGCTCCTCCGCCACCGTAAATTGCGCAACCGCGACGGACAGATGACCACTATCTTCGCATGATGAACAAACCATTTTGAATTCACAATTCTCTATGCTCGGCGCAGCATACGTTCTGCCACATCGATATGAATATTGCAATCGAAAATGACACATACGGCGGAGCTCATCAGCTCTCCAGAAGTTGCTTCAAATAAGCTGAATCATGCACCCGCACTGGTCGAGTATCCTCATCAAAGCCTTCATTGGTGTCTATCTGCTGCTTGATGAAATCAAAAGCCTGCTGAGGAGTGACACGAATGCTGACTTCCATCCGTTGGCATAAGATCGTTCCCTCCTTCCCCGTTCAGTATATTCAACTTATTTATTAATACTACAGCACGAAAGGATCCTTCGTCTGAGAGCAAACGACATAGCCTCACACCAGTCCCAACATCTTGAAGGCGTTGGCCAGGCCGTCCTGGTGAATGTCGGTGGTGGTGAAGTCACAGAAGGCTTGGATGCCGTGGATGGCGTTGCCCATGGCTACGGATATGCCGGCGGCCTTGAGCATGGCGGTGTCGTTGTCGGAGTCGCCGATGGCGATGGTGTCGGCAACGGAGTAGCCCAGCAAAGAAGCCACGTCGCGTACGGCAGTGCCTTTGTCGATGCCGTTGATGAGTAGTTCGCCGTTATTCGGCGAGATTTTGTCGTATGAGCCGTGAACGAGCTCGAACCAAGGAGCGAGATCACGCTGGGTTTCCTCGAAGGTCACGTCCGGATTCGGGGCGGTGAAGTATGAGCCTTTGCTCACGTGAATCGTGTGCCCCAGCGTGGAGCCGGCCGGCACGTCAATCTCATCCAACAGGTGCCAGAATCGCGCGAATTCGCCACGATTCCAGGTCTTGCCTTTCGATTCCAGATGTTGACGGTAGCCTTCCGAGATGTACATGCCATCCGCACCTTGCCATTGGTAGCTCTCGATATGATGCTTGGCAAAATACGCCATCGCCGCATCGACCGCTTCAGGAGGGGCGAGATGCTGGAACAGCAGCCTGTCTCCGACATTCGCCTGAGCACCCGCCACGGAAACCACGCCATCGAAACCGAGGTCGAGGATGCTGCGTTCGATTTTCGGCACGGAACGCCCGGTGCAGATGAAGAGCTTGTGGCCGTTGGCCTGGGCTTGTTTGCAAGCGATTCTGGCAGATTCGGGTACGACGTGGTTTTCGTCGGCTAGGGTGCCGTCGATATCGATGAATACGAGTTTGCTGTTGGTCATGTTGCTTTCCATATTCCCCAATTTTCTCCCCCTCCCAGTCAGCTTCGCCGACAGCCCCCCTCATCAGAGGGGGCTAATAAAGGGACCCAGCCAGCTTACGCTGACAACCCCCTCCAGAGGCTAAGGGAAAAGGTCGCCGAAAAGAGTCCAATGACGGCCGTCACACGGCGTAGGCGGCCCAGCGACCGTGGGTGTGCTGGACTTCGATGGGCATACCGAAGAGATTGGAGAGACGCTCGTCGGTCAGACCGTCTTCCAGTGAACCGGTATAGACGATGGTGCCCGCACCGGGATTGCCCATTACATCGAGGCCCGCTTCAGTGGCATCCTCGGCGGGAATCGGCTTGCGACCCATAATGGCGATGTGATCGAAGCCTGCCGGAATCTCCTCCAGGCGGTGAGTAACCAAGACCACGGCGCGATCAGAACTTTCCTCGCCGATTCGGCTCAATGTGCGCACCACCTGCTCGCGGCCGCCCAGGTCAAGGCCGGTGGTCGGCTCATCCATGATGAGCAGCTCAGGATCTCCCATCAGCGCACGGGCGATCAATACGCGGGTGCGTTCGCCTTCGGACAGTCGCCACATCTCCTTGCCTTCCAGATAGGAGACGCGAAAATCGCGCAGCAGCTGGCGGGCGCGGGCGTATTCCTCTTGCGTGTAGGTGTCGCGCCAGCGCCCGGTCACGGCGGACAGGCCGGTGACCACGGCGTCCAGCGGGTCCTCGAACTCGGGGAACTGCCGGCCCAGGTCGGCCGAGGCGAGACCGATGCGGGTGCGCAGTTTGAATACGTCGTATTTGCCGAGTTGATGGCCGAGGATGAATACGCGGCCTTCCGAGGGGAACGTGCGGGTGGCCAGCATGCCGACCGCGGTGGATTTGCCGATGCCGTTCGGACCGAACAGCACCCAACGCTCCCCCGCGTTGATGGTGAGGTTCACGTCGGTGATGATGACGCGACGGTTACGCCGGAATTCGACGTTGTCGAGTTGGAGGACGGTGTTGGTCATGAGTGAAATACTACCTATGATTCGCGGTCTGACGACTCCCCTCAGTCACTGCGGTAACAGCTCCCCTCAGAGAGGAGAGCCAAGAAACCGGTACCTGAGGGGAGCTGGCCGGCGCAGCCGGACTGAGGGGGGGCACTCGTTGCAGCGCTACTTACTTCTTCTGCTCGTCGAGCACGGACTGGTAGACTTCCACGGTCTTGTCGGCGATGGTCTCCCAGCTGAACACGTCGCGGGCGCGTTCGTAGCCGGCCTGACCCATCTTCTTGGCGAGTTCGGGGTCAGCCATGATCTTGTCGATGGCGGCGGCCATGTCGTGCACAAACTTGTCCGGATCGGTGGGGGTGCCGGTGCCGTCGTGCAGCTGGTCGATCGGGACCAGATAGCCGGTTTCGCCGTCGACCACGACTTCCGGAATGCCGCCAGTGGCGGATGCGACGACCGGCAGACCGCAGGCCATGGCCTCAAGGTTCACGATGCCCAGCGGCTCGTAGATGCTCGGGCAGATGAAGGCATCACAGCCGTGTTCCAAAGCATTCAGCTCAGGCTTCGGCAGCATTTCTTCAATCCAGACGATGTTGCCGCGTTCCTCATCCAGCTTGGCGAACGCGATCTTGACCTCTTCGGCGATTTCCGGGGTGTCAGGAGCACCGGCGCACAGCACCACCTGAATGTCCTTGGAAATCAGGTGCAGTGCCTTGAGCAGGTATGGCAGGCCCTTCTGGCGGGTGATACGGCCCACGAACAGCAGGGTGGGCTTCGAACGGTCGATGTGGTAACGCTCGAACACCTTCCAACCCGGATCGTCTGGTGCCGGGGTAGCGAAGTCGGCCATGGTGATGCCGTTGTACACCACAACCACCTTGTTCGGATCGAGGTTCGGGTAAGCAGTCAGAATATCCTTGCGCATGCCACCGGAAACGGCAATCACACGATCGGCGTGCTCGTAAGCATCCTTCTCAGCCCAGGAGCTCAGATTGTAGCCGCCGCCGAGCTGCTCACGCTTCCACGGGCGGAACGGCTCCAGAGAGTGCGCGGTAATAACCAATGGAGTGCCGTGCAGCATCTTGGCCATGTAGCCCGCCAAGCAGGCATACCAGGTGTGCGCGTGGATGATGTCGGCGTCCACATCATTGGCGATCTGCAGATCCACGCCGAAGGTCTTCAATGCCGGGTTGGCATCAGCGAGCTCGGACGGCGTATCGTATCCGACGACCTTCAGGCTGCCCTTGGCATTAGCGGCATTGGGAATCGCGGGGATATCAGCCTCAGTACGCTTGCCATCAAACGCACGCACGGTCACGTCAATGCGCTCGGCCAAAACCTTGGACAGCTCCTCGGCGTGTACGCCGGCACCGCCATACACATGCGGCGGGTATTCGCGGGTTAGAATATCAACTTTCATCGGACTGCCTCTCCTTCGTGCGTCAGAAAGAAACTCAAGCACTTCTTACTTTAGGGCACCGCATACAAGAAAACGCACAACTTCCGTCGTGCGTTTTGCTTTTCAAGCCGGATTTACCAGGCAAAAGATCAGACGGCCGTGCCGTTCTGATCCAAATTCGGATTGTGCTTGGAATCGCCAGCCGTAAAGAACAGGCTCAGCACACCCACAATGAACACCGCGGAAACGGTGATGATCAGCCACATCGGATGGCTCGGCAGCCACATAACCACGAAGAACGCGATAATCGCGATGGCGATCAGCGTCCAGCTGCCCACGCGGAACCACTGACGCAGCGAATGCGGTGCCTTGAACATCTTCGGATTCGTGTAGTTCGGGTTAGTGGTCAGCAGGGTTTCGGCAATCGTACCGCCGCTGGGCTTCCATTCGGTGCCGTCGGTGCCGTCCTGCAGACGCTGGGACTTCTGCTGCAGCTGGTATTCGTCAATCATTCCCGAACGGCCACGGCCACGGGTCTGGTCATACTGCGACGGCACTCCCCTGCGGCCTGCTTTGGCTTGGGCACGGCGTTCTGCACGATTCGGCATTTCACTACTCCTGTTTCGACGGTGACACTGTTGGCTATATTACTCGCTTATCGGCGGCAATTTGCCACCAGTCCATCGGAACCCACTGTGTGTCATTGTATTTTCAGTCAGCGATGCGGGCAGTCGGTGATGCGATAGGTTTGCGTATGGAAGTCGCAAGTGACCGCAGTGCCGTCCGCGAATACCGAACGCTGCACCAGCGGATCATCATCCACGAACTCATGACGAACCAGTTCCTGCATGCCGACCCGCTCATGGAATGCAACGACCGTATGGCAGCGTTCGATGTCGTTTTCCGTGCGAGCGCGCTGTTCGTCGTCCATGTCGCCGTCAACGCCGATGTATGCGGCATCGCGAATCAGGTATGGGGCTCCGCCGTTGAGCAAGGCGTACAGCATGTAATCGTCGCCGTCCACCACACGCTCCATCATCCACGGCTCGATAACGCAATCATGGTAGACGAGGTTATACAGCGGCACCGGCACACCTTGGCGCGGCTCGTTGGGTGAGCGCATCTGGAAGTCGTATGGCGCGTAATGGCAGAATATCAGGCTTGGCACTGCCCAGTCCGATACCTCTTCGGACGAGGAGAGGATGCCGTGCGAGAGCAGATATTCGAAGCATTCGGCGCGGCGGTCAAAGCATTCGCGGCGGGTCATGCGGTGTTCGGGGTTCGAGCATTCGTCGCCTTCGTTGCAGGTGAAGACATCCAAGTATGCGCAGTCGAGTTTGATGCCGTGTGCGGCGATTTCGGCGAAATTGCGGCGCACGTAGTCCGGTGCGAGCTCGGCGCACAGGTAGGTCTGGTGGCCGCCCGCCCAGCGTGCGTGTTCGGGCATCGTACCGTCTGCCAGCCGAATCGCATTGTTGGCATCAAAGGTTTGCGCGGTGAAGTAGTAATCGCGGTACTGGTCATGCGTGCCGAAAATATCGCCTTGCTCATGGCAGGCGTCGACCAGCGACTTCATGCCTTCCCAGCCGCCTGCCTCCTGACAAGCCGGCAGATAATCGGGGTGTGCGTTGTCGTATCCGGGCTGTGCCCAACCATCCAAGTGCATGTACAGTCGGCCTGCACCCATGCTGTGCAATGTTCGCATTTGCTTTTCGCGCTGCGCAAAGGTGACCAATGAATCGTTTTTCTCGGGGTGATCCTTATCGTAGTAGTACGAGTCGGGCTGTACTTTGGTTTTGATGCCGATGTGCACCCATGAACGACCAATCAGGTCACGCACGGAGGGATTGCGCGCCGCTTTTTCGGCGAGCGTACGCAGGCGACCTCGTTCGTTGACGTACGAACGATAGGCCTTGCACACCGCCGTGTGATCGGCGTGGTCGAGGAACTGGTAGCGTACCACGCGGCGATAATTCATTGTGCCGAGGCTTGGCTCAAACCAAGTATTGATATGGGTGTACGGGCCATTGCTGGGATGGTCGATGCCGTAACCGGCATTCCATGGAGTTTCGCAGATGGCGATATACCCGTGTCCGTCTGCGCGGAGCTGCGCGAACCACGGCATGTAACCGCCAGCCGTTTCGAAGCGGCCGTCGAAGGCGATGTCTTTGGTGCTCACGGCGGTAGGCCATGTGTTGGGGATCATCACACCTTGCTCATGGGTGATGAGTGTCGTGTCATGGTCGTCGGCGCAATCGAAGTCCATGGCTGCGGGCCACGTCACATTGGTGATGTTCAGGCCTTGCTCATTGAGCGGAATCCATTCGAAGAGCACATCGCCTGAGGCACGCTCCACCCATACATAGGTTTCAAAGGAGTATGCGCTGTGCCCAAAGCCGGTGAAGATGCTGCGAATGCCGGTTCCCGTGCCGGTTTCACGCTGCTCATGGGTGATGGAAGTGGCATCCGCGAACGCGAAGGTGCCTTGCGCGCATTGCAGGGTCGGCTTGAAATCAGCGCAGGTATTCCATTCGGCACCGTCGCGCGTAAAAGCGAACTGCATTGTTCGTTCATCGAATCGCACGGTAGTGCCGGATACGGTGAATTCCATAGTTAATGTGCTCCTGTATGTTCTCGATTGCTCCCGCTTACGGGAGCTCGCTCATATAACAAGATTAGGGGTGGTCTGCTGTTTGAGACCACCCCCAGTCGGCTTTGCCGACAGCCCCCGCCAGCGGGGGGGGGCTAGCGCTGTCTGTTTATTACTTACTGCTTACTGCTTCTTGGTCAGTGCGGTGAACACTGGGCCGCCGCCGTAGTCGAATGCGACGCCGGAGATTGCGGAGGTGCTGGCTGCGGTGGCATTCTGGTTCCACAACGGGATAGCCGGAAGGTCCTGCAGCAGAATCTCCTCACCTTGCTGATAATACTTGTCGGCTTCCTCGGTGGACGGGGCGGAAAGAGCCTTGTCCATCATGGCATCGAACTCGGGGTTCTTGTAGTTGCCGCTGTTGCCGCCCTTGCCGTCGGCCGAACTGGAATCGTACAGCTGTACCAGATAGTTGTCCGCGGATGGATAATCAGGGCCCCAACCGCTACGGTATGCGGAGGTCATCTTGCCTGAATCCACATTGGACAGGAACTCGTCGGAAGTGGACATCGGGATGCTCTTGGCATCGATATCCAGCGTGTTCTTGATGTAGTTGCAGATTGCCTCAACCCAGTTCTTCGCAGTGCCATCAGCATTGTATGCAATGCCGAACTCACCGCTCCACGGGGAGATGGCGTTGGCCTTGGCCCACAGTTCCTTGGCCTTGGACGGGTTGTACTTCAGTACTTCATTTCCCTTGAGTTCCTTGGAGTAGGCGCTGATTGGGGCTGCAAGGAAGTCGACGGCGGGCGTGGCGGTGCCGTGGAAGATCTTCTCGGCGACGGTCTTGCGGTCGATGGACATGGAAATGGCCTGACGACGCAGGTTGCCTTCCTCGTTCTGGCCGAAGTGTTCCAGCCATTCAGGAATGGTGAAGGTGAGCGTATTGCCACCGGGCTCGTTGTATGCCTTCAGCGACTTGTCGGATTGGAAGGAGGTAAGTGCGGTGTCAGGAATCGTGTTCGTGAAGTCCAGGTTGCCACCGCGTAGGTCGGCGTATGCCGAATCAGGCGAGGTATAGATCTTGAAGTTCAGGCCATCGTTCTTGGCGACACGATTGCCCTTGTAGTCAGGGTTCTTCACCATTTCGATGCTGTGGTTGTGCTGCCAGGACACGAACTTGTATGGGCCGTTGCTCACTGGGTGCTGACCGAACTTCTTCGGGTCCTTGAACGCGGATTCGGGCAACGGCATGTAGGCGTGGCTGCCGGCCTTGACCGGGAATGCCGAGTCGGGCTGGCTGAGCTTGACATCGATGGTGTTGTCGTCAACGACGGTCAGGCCGCTCAGCGTGGCCTTGGGGTCCACGTCCGGCTTTTGCAGATCATCATAGCCTTCGATTGTGCTGAAGAAGCTGGCGCTGGCCTGCTTGTTGGCACTGTTGGCGGTGTAATTCCATGCGTTTACGAAGGAGTGCGCGGTCACCGGAGTGCCGTCGGTGAACTTCCATCCGCTCTTGAGCTTGATGACGTAATGCGTGGCGTTGTCGCTGGAGGTGATGCTGTCTGCTACCTCGTTGTGGATGCCGCCCTTCGCATCGTAGGTCACCAGACCTGCGAACAGCTGGTCTACAACCTTGCCGCCACCGGCCTCAGTGGTGTTGCCGGGGAATAGTGGGTGTGCCGGCTCACTGCCGTACACGGAAATGATATTGGAATCTGAAGCATTGCTGGAATTGGAGGTACCGGTCGATCCGCAGCCGCTGAGCAGCATGACGATTGCCGCACCGGCCGCGACCAGTGAAATGACATGACGTGTGTTCATGAATCTCTCCCAAATATTCTGGCGTCATCTTTTTGGCGACGAAAGACACCATAGGAGCTTCATGCTAACCATGTATGCAATATTCTCGAAATATAAACATTACTGAAGACTCAAGGCAGTAATTAATCCCAGAAACGCAAAAATCCCCTCATGAAGAAGGGATTTTCATGTTTCTGTTTGGAAAGTATTCAGCGAGGCAGCATCATCGGACGCTGGCTGGCCTTGATCGGGGCCGGCAGCTCGCTCTTTTCCTTGGAGAGGTACTCGTCCACGGCTGCGGCGCAGGAGCGGCCTTCGGCGATGGCCCAGACCACGAGGCTCTGGCCACGGCCGGCATCGCCGCACACGAACACGCCATCCTGGGAGGTGGCGAACTTGTCATTGCGAGCGATGTTGCCACGCTTGTCGAGTTCGACGGGCAGCTGGTCGAGGATGGTCTCGGTGTCCGGGTGCAGGAAGCCCACGGAGATGAGGACCAGATCGGCCGGCAGCACGCGCTCGGTACCGGGCTGGCGGGTGAAGGGGCCGTTCTCGCCGGGAGCCACGGAGACGACCTTCAGGCCGGTGACGTGACCGCGTTCATCGGCCACGAAGCCTTCGGCGGTGGTCGAGTTGTCGATGGTGACCTTGGCCTTCTCCTCTTCGGTGCCTTCGAAGTTCACCGAGTCGGTCGAGTAAATGTACTCGCCACCCTCTTCCATGGAGGAAGTCTTCTGGTAGGTGCGGGCGAAGGTCGGCCACGGGCTGTTGTCCGGGCGTGAAGACGGCTCTTTCGGCATGATCTGCAGCACGGTGACATCCTTCGCACCCTGACGGATGGAGGTACCAAGGCAGTCGGAACCGGTGTCGCCACCGCCGATGACCACCACGTGCTTGTCCTTGGCGGTGATGTCGTGCACCGGCTTGACGCCGAAGATACGGCGCGTGGCGTCGGGCAGGAAGTCGAGGGCGAAGTGGATGCCGTCAAGCTCGCGGCCCGGAATCTTCATATCGCGCGGCACGCGGGAGCCGATGGCCACCACGACGGCGTCGTAACGGTCACGCAGGTCATCCCACGTGATGTCCTTGCCGATTTCCACGTTGGTGCGGAAGCGGGTGCCTTCGGCCTCCATCTGCTTGACACGGCGGTCGATCAGACCCTTTTCAAGCTTGAAGTTCGGGATGCCGTAACGCATCAGACCACCGATGGCGTCGTCCTTCTCGTAGACGACGACGGTGTGGCCGGCGCGGGTGAGCTGCTGAGCAGCGGCAAGGCCTGCAGGGCCGGAGCCGACGACGGCGACCGTCTGGTCGGTCAGACGCTGCGGCGGCAAAGGCTTGACGATGTCAAGATCCCAGGCCTGATCGATAATCGTGCATTCGTCGTTGCGAATCATGGTCGGCGGCTGGTGGATGCCGAGCACGCAGGCCTGCTCGCACAGAGCCGGGCAGATACGACCGGTGACTTCAGGGAAGTTGTTGGTCATGGACAGACGGTTGTACGCGTCCTCCCACTTGCCCTGACGGACCAGATCGTTCCACTCAGGAATCAGGTTGCCCAGCGGACATCCGGTCATACAGAACGGGGTGCCGCAATCCATGCA
>OBAS01000952.1_pt1 | contig 19199 bp, 17 predicted proteins | sample 1517591 | NCBI WGS metagenome assembly OBAS01 (sample SAMN04571700, study PRJEB22368) | human gut metagenome | biome: human gut; material: stool | host: Homo sapiens | place: Luxembourg | collected 2012-10-05
CCCTGGCCCTCTCCCGGAGGGAGAGGGAACCGTCCGGCTGGCCGCGCAAGCGCAGCGCCGCCGGGCGATGACGTTACTTCTGCGTTTTGGCGAATTCGTCTTTGGCTTTCTGCAACTGCTGCTGGAAGGCCGGGTTGGTGTGCAGCGTAGCGACCACTGCGGAGCCGACGATGCGCGCCGCATCGACATCGCTCTGCCAGTGATAGCCGCAGATCACCCGGCTCTCGCCGAGCTCATAGCCGCGCTTCAAAATTTCATTTTGCCGCTGCGGGTTGATCTCCGCCAGCACCAGGGCGGTGGCCCAGCCGATAGAGGTATGCCCGGACGGGTAAGAGCCGTTTTTCGACAGCTTGTCCTGCTCGGTGGTGTTGCAGGTGGAGACGCCATAGAACGCAAACGGGCGAATGCGCATGTATTTCTCTTTCGCGCCGCGGGTCGCCAGATCGCCGGCGTCTTCAATCATATTGGTCAGCAGTTTGTGGAGCTGAGGCGCGTCTTTCTCGGTGATTGGGGAACCAAAGGCGCTGGAGAAGGCATTGGCCACGCCGCCCGCGCTGAGGTTAGCATCCTCTGCCGCCAGCTTCCCGCGCTCGGTATTGCGCAGCAGACGCCCCTGCTCATACATCGCCTGATCGTTTAAGAACGCGATACTGCCCACCGCCGGCGGCGGCGGCAACAGCGCCAGGCTGTCGATGGCCTGGGCATTGGTCAGATAGTAGAGATCGGGCTTGGTGGTGACATCGTTCCCGGGGGGAACCAGAGCAAAGGCGTTAACGGAGAAGAAACTGGCCAGGCAAAGGGCAAGAACACGCTTTTTCATTAGAATTTCCTTACGTCATAATCATTCCAGAGAAGACAGTTCTGTGTTGTCACATTTCTGTCATCTTTAAGTAAAAGTGAAAATGGTCGGGAAAAAATTGCCGTGTCTCGCAAAAACGGCTTTTTGTCTGCTTAATGAGCAACCATACGCGATTTCAGACTGTCGTACTTACCACCCTGGCGTTTGGGCGCTAACATAGCGGGATTGCAATGACAGGAGATGTCCATGAGCGAGCAAGCCATTCGTTTAACGCAATACAGCCACGGAGCCGGTTGTGGTTGTAAAATTTCCCCGAAGGTGCTGGAAACCATCCTGCATAGCGAGCAGGCGAAGTTTGTCGATCCGAACCTGCTTGTCGGCAACGAAACCAGCGACGATGCCGCCGTCTACGATCTTGGTAACGGCACGTCAATCGTTAGCACCACCGATTTCTTTATGCCGATCGTCGATAATCCGTTCGACTTTGGCCGCATCGCCGCCACCAACGCCATCAGCGATATTTTCGCCATGGGCGGGAAACCGATTATGGCGATTGCCATCCTTGGCTGGCCGATCAACACCCTGGCGCCGGAAATTGCCCGTGAAGTGGTGGAGGGCGGGCGCTTTGCCTGCCAGCAGGCCGGGATCGCGCTGGCGGGCGGCCATTCCATTGACGCTCCGGAGCCGATCTTCGGTCTGGCGGTCACCGGCGTGGTGCCCACCGAGCGCATCAAGAAAAACAGCACTGCGCAGGCGGGCTGCAAACTGTATCTCACCAAACCGCTGGGGATCGGTGTGCTGACCACCGCGGAGAAAAAATCGCTGCTCAAGCCAGAGCATCAGGGACTGGCGACGGAGACCATGTGCCAGATGAACCTCGCCGGCGCCGCGTTTGCCGCCATCGACGGAGTGAAGGCGATGACCGACGTCACCGGCTTTGGCCTGCTCGGCCATCTCAGCGAGGTGTGCCGCGGGGCCGGCGTGCAGGCGCAGCTGCGCTATGCCGATATCCCAAAACTGCCGGGGGTGGAAGGCTATATTGCCGCCGGCGCGGTGCCGGGCGGCACCGGGCGCAACTTTGCCAGCTACGGCCATCTGATGGGCGAGATGCCGGCGGAGTGGCGGGACCTGCTGTGCGATCCGCAGACCTCCGGCGGCCTGCTGCTGGCGGTGACTCCGGAAGCGCAAGCCGAAGTCCAGGCCGCTGCGGCGGAGTTCGGCATTAAGCTGGCCGCCATCGGCGAGCTGGTCACCGCCCGCGGCGGACGACCCATGATCGAGATCCGTTGATTCGATGCGGTTGTTTATTGCGGAAAAACCGAGTCTCGGTCGGGCTATCGCCGATGTGTTGCCTAAACCGCACCGCAAAGACGATGGCTATATTGAGTGCGGCAACGGGCAGGTGGTCACCTGGTGTATCGGCCATCTGCTGGAGCAGGCGCAGCCGGACGTCTATGACAGCCGCTATGCCCGCTGGAATCTCACCGACCTGCCGATTGTGCCGGAGAAATGGCAGCTACAACCCAAACCCTCGGTCACCAAACAGCTCAATGTGATCAAGCGTCTGCTTGGCGAGGCGCAGGAAGTGATCCATGCCGGCGACCCCGACCGTGAGGGGCAGCTACTGGTGGACGAAGTACTCGATTACCTGCAGCTGGCGCCGGAGAAGCGTCAGCAGGTGCAGCGCTGTCTGATTAACGATCTCAACCCGCAGGCGGTGGAGCGGGCGATCAATCGCCTGCGCGCCAACAGCGAGTTCGTGCCGCTCTGCGTGTCGGCGCTGGCGCGGGCGCGTGCCGACTGGCTGTACGGCATCAATATGACCCGCGCCTATACTCTGCTGGGGCGCAACGCCGGCTATCAGGGGGTACTGTCCGTGGGGCGGGTGCAGACCCCGGTACTTGGCCTGGTGGTTCGCCGTGATGAAGAGATTGAAAACTTCGTCGCCAAAGACTTCTTCGACGTGAAGGCGCATATCGTCACGCCGCAGGAGGAACGTTTTGTCGCCACCTGGGTGCCAAGCGAAGCCTGCGAACCTTATCAGGATGAAGAAGGGCGTCTGCTGCATCGTCCACTGGCTGAGCACGTGGTTAAGCGCATCGAAGGCCAGCCGGCGCTGGTGACCGGCTATAACGATAAGCGCGATTCCGAACCCGCGCCGCTGCCATTCTCGCTGTCGGCGCTACAGATTGAGGCGGCCAAACGTTTCGGCTTCAGCGCGCAAAACGTGCTGGATATCTGCCAGAAGCTGTACGAAACCCACAAGCTCATTACCTACCCGCGTTCGGATAGCCGCTACCTGCCTGAAGAGCACTTCGCCGGCCGTCATGCGGTGCTGAATGCGATTGCCGTCCATGCGGCGGACCTGCTGCCGCAGCCGGTGATGGATCCGGAGATCCGCAACCGCTGCTGGGATGATAAAAAGGTCGATGCGCACCATGCGATTATCCCGACCGCCCGCAGCAGCCAGGTCAAGCTCACCGATAACGAAGCGAAGGTCTACCACTTGATCGCCCGGCAGTATCTAATGCAGTTCTGCCCGGACGCGGTGTTCCGCAAATGCCAGATTGACCTCGAGATCGCCAACGGCAAGTTTGTCGCCAAGGCGCGTTTTCTGGCAGAGGCTGGCTGGCGGACGCTGCTGGGCAGCAAAGAGCGCGATGAAGAGAACGACGGCACGCCGCTGCCGGTGGTGGCCAAAGACGATGAACTGCTGTGCGAGAAGGGCGAAGTGGTGGAGCGTCAGACGCAGCCGCCGCGCCACTTCACCGACGCCACGCTGCTGTCGGCGATGACCGGGATTGCCCGTTTCGTGCAGGATAAAGATCTGAAGAAGATCCTCCGCGCCACCGACGGTCTCGGCACAGAAGCGACCCGCGCCGGGATTATAGAGCTGCTGTTCAAGCGCGGTTTCCTGACCAAAAAGGGGCGTTATATCCACTCCTCGGACGCTGGCCGGGCGCTGATTCACTCCCTGCCGGAGATGGCCGCGCGTCCGGATATGACCGCCCACTGGGAATCGGTCCTGACGCAGATCAGCGAAAAGCAGTGCCGCTATCAGGACTTTATGCAGCCGCTGGTGGGGACGCTGTTCCAGCTGATCGATCAGGCGCGGAGCACGCCAGTGCGTCAGTTCCGCGGCCTGGCCGCGCCGGGCGGGGCGAAAAAGTCGTTCAGCAAAGGTAAAGGCAAGCCGAAAGGGAAAAAAACGGCAGACGATGCTGCGCTGCCGCCGCAGTAACCTGCCGGTGGTCGCGAGGATGCGAATCCCCGCGGCCACCGCTTCTCCGCCAGCCAGGTCAATGGTCTACACTAAACAGCCGGGCAGGGCTTGACGACTTCCCCCCTGAATGCGTCTTCGCGCTTGCCGATAATGTTGCTCATTTCTCTCACCGGCGATAAGGAGGACCCGTGAAATATATCGCTATTAGCCAACCGGGCGGCCCGGAGGTATTGCAGATCCGCGAAGGAGAAATCCCTGCTATTGGGGAGAATGAGGTGCTCATTGCGGTGAAGGCCGCCGGCGTCAACCGGCCGGATATCCTGCAGCGCCAGGGGCTGTACCCTATGCCCAAGGGCGTCACCCCCGTACCTGGCCTGGAGGTGGCGGGTGTAGTCGTTGAGGTCGGCGCGCAGGTCACAGCGTTTGCGCCCGGCGATCGCGTTTGTGCGCTCACCAACGGCGGCGGCTATGCCGAATACTGCGCCGTGCCGGCAGGCCAGACGCTGCCGATCCCGGCGGGCCTCAGCTTTAGCGAAGCGGCCGCCATTCCGGAAACGTTCTTTACCGTCTGGGCGAATGTCTTCCAGCTGGGTAAGCTGCAGCCTGGCGAAAGCATCCTGATCCACGGCGGCGCCAGCGGGATTGGCACCACCGCGGTCCTGCTGTGCCACGCGCTGGGGATGACCGTCTATGCCACCGTTGGCCAGGACGAAAAAATCGCTGCCCTACGTCCCTATGCTACGGCGATTAACTACAAAACCGATGATTTTGCAGAGAAAATCAGCCAGCTGACCCACGATGAAGGCGTGGATGTCGTTCTGGATATCGTTGGCGGCCCTTACTTTAACCGCAACCTTGGACTACTGAAAAAGGATGGACGGCTGGTGATCATCGGCTTTATGGGCGGACGAATCGCTCATGAGGTTGATATTCAGACCCTGATGCTCAAGCGAGCCACCGTCACCGGCTCAACCATGCGCGGCCGGACGGCGGCGGAGAAACAGGAGATTGCCGAGGCGCTGCGGCGCCACGTCTGGCCGCTGCTTGAGGCAGGGAAATGCAAGCCGATGATCTACGCCAGCTACCCGATGGCGGAGGTTGCCGAGGCCCATGCCTGTCTGGACAGTGGTCAGCATCTGGGGAAAGTGGTGATCACGATGACGTCGTGAGACGCATCCCGGCGGGCAGCCGCCGGGATGGAGTCAGGGGAAGTTAAATCACGCCCTGGGCCAGCATGGCATCCGCGACTTTCACGAAACCGGCGATATTCGCACCGCGCACGTAGTTGGTCTGCTTCGCTTCGCCGCCGTACTGCACGCAAGCGTGGTGGATATCCAGCATGATGTGATGCAGACGGGCATCCACTTTTTCCGCTTTCCAGCCCATGCGCGCGGCGTTCTGCGCCATCTCCAGACCGGAAGTCGCCACGCCGCCGGCGTTGGCCGCTTTGCCCGGGGCAAACAGCACGTCAGCTTCCAGGAACAGGTCGGTTGCGGCGATGGTGGTCGGCATGTTGGCGCCTTCCGCCACGGCCTTCACGCCATTGGCAATCAGCTGGCGGGCGGCATCGACGTCCAGTTCGTTCTGGGTCGCGCAAGGCAGGGCGATATCCACCGGCACTGACCACGGCTGCTGGCCTTCAAGATAGGTGAGGCCAAATTCGCGGGCGTAGTCGGCCACGCGGCCATGGGCACGCTCTTTAATGTCGATCAGGCGGGCCAGTTTTTCTTTGGTGAAGCCCGCTTCGTCAACGACGGTGCCGTTGGAGTCGGAGGCGGTGACCACCCGCGCGCCAAGCTCCATCGCTTTCTCAATGGCGTATTGCGCGACGTTGCCGGAGCCGGAAACCGCCACGCGAGCGCCTTCGAAGCCGAGGCCGTGACGTTTGAGCATCGCTTCGGTGAAGTAGATCAGACCGTAACCGGTGGCTTCCGGACGGATCAGGCTGCCGCCAAAGGAGAGGCCTTTACCGGTGAAGACGCAGGCGCTGTTGTTGGAGAGCTTGCGCATCATCCCGGCCATAAAGCCGACTTCGCGGCCGCCGACGCCGATATCGCCCGCCGGTACGTCGGTATCCGGGCCAAGGTGGCGATAGAGCTCGGTCATCAGCGCCTGGCAGAAGCGCATCACTTCGCCATCGCTCTTGCCTTTAGGATCGAAATCGCTGCCGCCTTTCCCGCCGCCCATCGGCAGGGTGGTCAGGGCGTTTTTGAAGGTCTGCTCGAAGCCAAGGAATTTGAGAATCGACAGGTTAACCGACGGGTGGAAACGCATCCCGCCTTTATACGGGCCGATGGCCGAGTTGAACTGCACGCGCCACGCGCGGTTGACCTGGACCTGATTGCGGTCATCCACCCACACCACGCGGAACTGGATCACGCGCTCCGGTTCCACCAGACGTTCCAGCAAAGCAAGCTGACGATAGCGCGGATTTTCCTCAAGGAAAGGCCACAGGGTGGTCATCACCTCCCGGACGGCTTGAGCAAATTCGGTTTGATGAGGATCGCGCTGTTGAACGCGGGTGAGAAAGCTTTCCAGAGTGCACGTCTGATCCATAGATATAAGTTCCCCTTATGGTTGTGGTTGCATGTATTTATTATGATTCGGTCCTTGAAAAAACCGATTTTCCGACTATAACACCGCTAATCCTTAGGCAAGCAAGGAAAAATTAAGCCGACAACAAAATTTATAATTGTCCGCCCGTCATAACTAAAAACGATGACGAGGCGGCGGGCGGATCAGCGGCCGGAAAGGGTTGGGCGCTGGGCGATAAAGGCATGCAGCAGAGGAATATCGGCCGGGGCGAGATCGAGGGTTAAGGCGTCGGTGGGCAGGCACCAGCGCAGCTGACTGTGATAGTGGGCCAGCGGTATGCCCTGAAAGTGCGGCACCCACCAGGCGTGCAGATGGATCTGGCGGCCGGAGACTTCCCGCTGATGGCTGGCGATATAGCATGCCGGGTGGGCGATGATGCCCATCTCCTCCTGTAGCTCGCGGGCCAGCGCCTGCGGCTGGCTTTCACCAGGCTCCACTTTGCCGCCAGCGAACTCCCACATCCCCGGCTGGTCGGCGTGGGGCGGACGCTGTGCCAGCAGAATCTTGCCATCCTGTTCAATAATGGCGGCGACAACATCAATCATTTTTAGCATAAGCATCAAGGTGAATAAGACGAATCTGGCCTATTATCACCGCCATAGACCTTGACTGACAACCGCCAACCCTGCTGGAGACCTCCGTGTTTGATAGCCACCTGCATCCGCGCCTCAAACCCCTGCTTAACGCTGTCGCCGGCGCGCTTGACCGCCCGGGTATTTCACCGGACGGGCTGACGCTCCTCGGTTTTGCCATCGGCGTGCTGGCTCTACCCTTTCTGGCGCTGGGGTGGTATAGCGCGGCGCTGGTCGCTATTCTCCTCAACCGCCTGCTGGATGGTCTGGATGGCGCCCTGGCGCGGCGGCGCGGGCTCAGCGACGCGGGGGGCTTTCTCGATATCGCACTGGATTTTCTCTTCTACGCCCTGGTGCCGTTCGGCTTTATTCTGGCAGATCCGCTGAACAATGCCCTGGCGGGGGCCTGGCTGCTGTTTGCCTTTATCGGCACCGGCAGCAGCTTTCTCGCTTTTGCCGCACTGGCGGCCAGGCATCAGATCGCCAATCCCGGCTACGCCCATAAATCGCTGTACTATCTTGGGGGCCTGACGGAGGGGACGGAGACCATCCTGTTGTTTGTCCTCGGCTGCCTGTTTCCGGCGCATTTCGCCTGGCTGGCGTGGCTGTTTGGCGCGCTGTGCTGGCTGACGACGGCGACGCGCATCTGCAGTGGCTACCAGACCTTAAAGCGGGTAACGACCACAGCGTAAACGGGGTATCGCGCGTCGCCGAAAAGGGGCGACGCGCTGAGGCGGGGCGAGTTACTGACTGCTTTCCGGGCCGCGCGCTCCGCGGGCGACCGGATTGTGCGGGTTGCTGCTCCATTCGTACCAGCCGCCGTCGTACACCGCGACGTGCGGCCAGCCCATGGCGCGGGCATACATAAAGGTTTCCGAGGCCCGCCAGCCGGTCCCGCAATAGAACGCCACCTGCTGGCTCGGCAGAATGTTCCACTGGCGCCACAGGGTAGCGATATCGTCAGCGCTGCGCATGGTGCCGTCCGGGTTATGGAAGTCTTCCATGTGCGTGGAGTCGCTCCCGGCGTGGCCCCAGCGGGCGCCAGCGATGTCACCCTTCGGCTTGATATAGCTGTAGCCGCTGGTGGTGCCGATAAACTCCGGCCACGAGCGGACGCTGACCAGCGAGGCGTCCTGACGATGCAGCAGCCCGCGGGCTTGTTCGGTATCCAGCATCAGCTGCGGCTGGCCGGGGATCGGCGCGCCGAAGTTCTGCGCCGGCTGCTGCGCCGGCGGCATGCCGCGCTCGACCGGCAGCCCGGCGTCGGACCAGGTCTGCCAGCCGCCGTCAAGCAGGCGCACGTCTTTGACCCCGGCGTACAGCATGATCTGCGCCACCCGCGCTGCGGCGTAGACGTCGCGACCGTAGAGGATCACCGTGGTGTCATGCCGGATGCCGTGCTTCGCCAGCATCGCTTTCAGCTGTGCGTCGGACACTTTATTCCACAGCGGTTCGCTTTCCACCTCATTAGTATCGATATAGCCCGCGCCAGGGATATGGCTCAGCAGATAGAGTTTCGGCGCTCCCCAGGCGGCTTCGAACACTTTCCAGTCGCCGGTCGGGGCGGCGGCTACGCGTTTTCCCTGCTGCAGGTCGTGCAGCCACTGGGGGTAGACCAGCTGTTCAAAGTGCGGCAGCTTTTGCAGGCGGTCGGTCTGGCTCAGCGCATCGCTCAGGGTGCTGAGCCGGGTGAAGCCCGCTTGTTTCAGCCGCGCCGCGACGCTGGCATTATCTTCCGGGTTGCCGTACAGCGCGACGGGGGTATCGGACTGGAGCTGGTGCTGCTTAGCCCAGGCGCGGAGCTGATCGTCGCTCATGGCGCCGAGCCAGCGGGCGGAAAGATTCAGGGCCTGCGGCTCATGGCCTTCCGGGCCGTTGGCGCGCTGCGGCCAGCCGTTGTAATAAGCGCTCAGCCGGGTGTCAATGGCCACGCCGTGCTGCTGTTGCAGGTGGGTGAGGGTGAGCGCTGGCATGGTTTCAGCGGCGCAGGTGGTGGAAGCAGCAAGCCCCATAAGCAGGGCGAGTGCGGTCAATTGAGAAACACGTTTCATCGAAATGCCCGACGGTAAAAAGTGGAGGGCGTATTCTCCGCTCGCCAGGCGCCGATTTCTTTGCGGTAACGCAGGTTTGCACGCTATTGCTCTTCATTGCCAGGTCTCCATCGCCAGGCAGCGTCCCGTCGGCGGACCATCCTCGCGATCGTGGGTCACCAGGATCGCCGGAATGGCCTGGCGGGCCAGCTCCTCAAAAACCCAGCGGCGGAACGCGACGCGCAGGGTGGCATCCAGACGGCTGAAGGGTTCATCGAGCAGCAGCGCCTCGGGGCGCGCCAGCAGGGCGCGCAGCAGGCTTACCCGCGCCCGCTGCCCGCCGGAGAGCGTTGCCGGGTCGCGTGGGGCGAAGCCATGCAGCCCGGCGCGGCTGAGCGCTTGCTCCACTGCGGCTTTTCGCGCCTCGCCGCGCACACTCTCCGGCAGCGCCAGCTGTAAATTTTGCCCGACGCTGAAATGGTCGAACAGCAACGGGTCCTGAAACAGGATGCCGATGCGTCGATGCTCCGTCGGCAGCGTATCGCAGCGACGTCCATTGAGCCACAGCTCGCCTTCGGCGCGAAAATCGCCTGCCAGGGCGCCAATCATCCAGGCAAAGAGTGTCGATTTCCCGCTGCCGGAAGGGCCCATCAGCGTCAGCACTTCTCCAGGCGCCACCGAAAAGGCGACCTCCCGCAGCAGCGGCTGGCGTTTCACACTCAGGGTCAGATGGTTTACGGTTAGCACTAGCGAAGTCCTCGTCGATAGCGGCCCGCCAGCCAGGCGAGAAGGGCCGTCAGGGTAAAGCATACCGCCGGCAGCAGTAATTGCCACAGCGCCTGGGCGGCGAGCGTCTGCACCTCGCCGCCGCTGCTGAGCGCCACCGCCTGGCTGGTGAGCGTCGGGATACGACCAGCCCCCAGCCATAGCGTCGGCAGATACTGCGCGATGCTCACGGAAAAGCCCACCGCCAGCGCGGTCAGCAGCGGGCGGGTCAGCGAGGGCAGGGTCAGCAGCCAGAAAATACGTGTGGGCCCCCAGCCGAGCGTGCGGGCGATTACCGCCATCCGCGGATCGCGCTGGCGCCAGGCCGGGCGCAAAATAAACAGCATCCATGGCACCACCCACAGCAGATGGCCCCACAGGACGGTCCACCATTCGCCGTCTAGCCAGGCGTACAGCGCCAGTCGGTACTGGCCAGCGGCCAGCGGCAGGGCCGGGAGGACCAGCGGCAGCCAGACCCAGCCATCTCCCCGCGTCGGGCCGCAGGCCAGCCACAGCAGGCAGACAGCCGCGCCGAGGGCGCAGGCCGCCAGCGCCAGGCCAAGGCTGTTGCCGAGGGCATCCATCTGCGGTGGCGCTGAGCGCGCCAGCCCCGCCAGCAATAGCGCGCCCAGCAGACCGCTCAGCGGCAGCAGCGCCGCCAGCAGGCGGCCGGGCAGGGCATGAGGATGAGGGTGACGAACACCGCGCAGATTGGGTTGGTACTGGCGCTGTATCCGCCACCCTCCCCAGGCCACCAGCGCCAGCCCGCCGAGGATCGTCATCAGTAACAGGCTGGCCAGCGCCCCTTTGGCCTGCTGCAGGTCATCGCCCTGGCTTAACCACTGCCACGCCAGCACGGCGAGAGTGGGCGGATTGCCGGGCCCCAGCACCAGGGCGACATCGACCGCCGACAGACTCCAGGCGGTGGCGGCCAGCAGCACCATGCCGAGGGCGGGCAGCAGGGCGGGCAGCACCAGCCAGCGCAGGCACTGCCAGCGGCCGTAGCCGAGGCTCTTCAGCGCGGTCGCCTGGTCGGCGAGGCGTTTCTCCCCCAGCAGGCCATAGATCACCCACAGCACAAAGGCGCTCTCTTTAAGGGCCATCGTCAGGCCAAGCCCGATGCCATACCGGTCGAGCGGCGGCGTCAGAAGCGGCAGCCACTGCCAGATCCAACCCCCTTCGGCGAACAGCAGCAGCGCCGCCGTCGCCAGGGCAAGATGGGGTACCGCCAGCAGCAGCGGCAGACGGGAAGCCAGTCGCCGCCAGCGGAGCGAGGGCCAGAGGGCAGCGACGACGGTCAGGGCGATCAGCAGCGCGCCGCCGACGGACAGCAGCGTCGAGACGAGCGTGGCGGCCAGCGCCTGGCCCAGCTGCGGGTCGGCGAACAGCGCCCGCCAGTGGGCCGGGGAGCGCGCAGCGCCCACCAGTTCCCCGGCGGCGGGGAGCAACGGCAGATAGATCGCCGCCATCGTCCCCCAGGCCAGCAGGATCAGTGGGTACCGTAGCGGCGCAGCCATTCCTGCTCCAGCGCGTCAACCCATGCCGCGTGCGGCTCGGCAAGCACCGACGGTAGATCCTGCGGCACGGTAGCCGCCAGCGCCTGACGCTGGCCGTCAGGCAGACGCTGCGGGTCCAGTACGCTCGGATCGCCCCAGACGGCGGCATCGGCCTTGCGCAACTGCGCTTCAGGCGAGAGCAGGAAATTGGCCACCACTTTGGCTCCAGCGACGGCGCGGGCGTTAGCCGGGATAGTAACGAAATGGACGTTGCCGAGGGTCCCCGCGGTGAAGCCGAAGCTGTAGCTGTCCGTCGGTAATTCGCCGCTGGCGGCTTTCTGCCGGGCGTGCAGCGGGTTAAACGTGAGTGATAAGCGGAGGGTGCCCTTGTTGAGCATGGTATCCATCCGGGCCGGCGACGCCGGGAAATCCTTGCCCGCCCGCCACAGGGCCGGGTGCAGCGCATCGAGATAGCGCCACAGCGGGGCCGTGACCGCCGCGAAGGTCGCCGTCTGCGGCGGCTGGCGCAGGGCGGCCGGCTGGTCGGTGAGGGCGATAAGCAGTTGCTCCAGCAGGGCGGTGCCGGTGAAGTCCGGCGGCCGCGGGTAGGTCACGGTGCCGGGATGGGTTCTGGCGAAGGCCAGCAGCGTCTGCGGGCTGGTGGGCGGCTGCGGGGTTTGCCCGCGGCGGGCGATAAACGTCAGCTGGGCGCTGCCCCACGGCGACTCAGCGCCCTCGGTGGCGACAGAAAAATCCTCCCGAACCGGTTTTTGCAGATCGACGTAGCGCCAGTTGGGCAGCGATTCGGCCCAGCCGGTGAGCAGCAGGTTGGCCTGCTTAAGCGTGCGAAAGTTTTCGCCGTTGATCCACAGCAGATCCACCGACCCGCCCCGGCGACGGCCGGCCTGCGCCTCGCTCTGGATGCGTTTCACTGCGTCGGCGGCGTCGGCGACAGGCACGATACGCAGGTCGATCGCGTAGTGGCGTTTGACCTCTTCGCTGACCCACGCCAGATAGCGGTTGACGGCCGGGTCCCCGCCCCAGGCGTTAAACCAGACGGTCTGCCCGCGGGCTTCCGTTTGGATCTGCCGCCAGCTGTCGTTGGCATTAACCGCCAGCGGCCAGAGCAGCAGCAGGCACAGACAGAGGCTGAAATCACGCAAACGGCGCATCGTTACTCCTTATTCTGCGGGGAAGAGGTGGGCATCTGACACAACCCCTGGGCCGGGATCGCCATCGCGGCATTGAACCGCGCTGATAAATTTTGCAGGCCGATCAGGGCGGTCAGCTCGGTGAGCGCCCTGGCGTCAAAATGCGCGGCCATCGCGCTGCGCAGGGCATCATCCACCTCCGGCGGCGTCTGGGTGGCGGCTTCGGCATAGGCCAGCGCCAGACGCTCTTTTTCGCTGAACAGCGTACTGCTGCGCCAGTCGGCGACCGCCAGCAGCTTGTCCTGGCTGCCGCTCCGCGCGGCGAGGGTCATGCTGGTGATATCGATACAGAATTCACAGTGGCACAGTTGGGCGATGCGGGCGCTGACCAGCGACCGCAGCACCGGATCCAGCGGCGAGCGGCGGCGTTCAATGTAGCCCACGAACAGCGAAACCAGGTAAAACAGCCACGGGATCCGTCCCCACCAGCGAATGGGGCTTAGCACCTGGCCGTAATGCCGGCGGTGCAGCCAGGCCTGCGGACGAAGGATCAGGGGGACAGAATCCAGCGGGGGTAAGCTCATGGCGACGATCTCTTATGACGTTCACGGTAAATATTTTTGGCGATAGAGATGACCACCGCCAGGGCAAAAAGCAGCGAAAGCCCGGTGGCCAGCCAGAAGGTGCCCCCGGTGAGCAGACTCCCGGCCCAGGAATAGACGATAGTCGCCGGCAACTGGCCCACGCCGGTGGCCAGCATAAAGGGCCAGAAGCGCAGCGAGGTTAGTCCGGCGGCATAGCTGACCGGGTCAAACGGGACAAACGGCAGCAGGCGGCAGACCAGGATCGTCTGCGGGCCAAAGCGAGTGAAATAGCCGTCGACGCTGCGCAGCACCGCGCGGCCGGTGAGTTTTTCCACCACTTCGCGCCCCAGCGCTCTGGCGATGCAGAAGCAGAGCCCGGCCCCGACCATGGCGCTGAACCACGACAGCGCCCCGCCCCAGAAGGCGCCGAACAGGGCGGCGTTCGCCAGGGTAATCAGGAAAGCCGGCAGCGGAGCGACGATCGCCTGGAGGATCATCAGCGCAAATGAGACCAGCGCGGCCTGCGGCCCCCAGGCGGCGATAAACCCTCTGACCTGCTGCGGATCCAGGGAGGCTAACGCCGTCAGACTCTGCTGCAGAAAGGCACGCCCGCCGGGGAACCACCACCAGGCGGCCAAAGCGGCGACAACCGCCACGGCAAGGGCCAGCCGGGCGCGGCGCAGGTGACGGCGATCAGGTTGGGTCATGGCGCACCTCCTCGCCGGGTGTTGCCACACGGCGGGCGCGGGCAAACCGTTTGCCCATCTGCACCAGGGCAAACAACAGCCCGCCGGCGAGGCTCAGTTTGAGCGCGAAGGCGAGGGTTACCCCCTCGCGGGCCAGTTCGCTGGCCATTACCGAATAGATGACCAGGCCCGGCAGGGTGGCCACGGCGGAGATCAGGGTAAAGGGCCAGAAAGGGATCGCCGTCAGGCCGTAGGCGTAATTCTGAATATTGTAGGGAAAGAGCGGCACCAGGCGGGTGAGGATCAGGAAATCGCAGCCGCTGCGGGCGATACCGCGCTCAATCGCCTGAAAGGCGGCGGTATGGCCCACATAGCGCTGCAGCAGATCGCGCCCAAGCCAGCGGGCGATTAAAAACGACAGCGCGGAGGCGAGGGTGGCGGCGGCAAACGAGAGCAGGGAACCTGTCAGCGGGCCGAAGAGCATCCCGCCGGCGATCACCAGCAGGCTGCCGGGGATCAGACACAGGGTGGCAATGATAAACAGCGCGACATAGACCAGATATCCCCAGGCGCCCTGATGGCGGAGGGTGTCCTGAAGCAGATGAAGGTGAGTCAGCAGATCGTGGAGACCGACGCGATGGCTGATAACGGCCAGCGTGGCTACCAGCGCGAGAAGTCCCAGCCCTTTACCAATGGCCGGATGACGGCTTCTTTTGCATGAGGGGTGCTCCTGTACAGTCTGGACGCAGTGGACATCAAAAAGTGCGCGCGACAGTATCCTGTTCCGACGACCGTCACAATGGTTTACCGTCGCTTTGTTGATTTTGCTCAGGAAATTCTGCCCCCCGCACCGCGGGAGGCGAGAGAAGGGCGTAAATTATGGCCGGAAGGTGGCCCACACCGGCGCGTGGTCGGACGGTTTTTCCATTCCGCGGATCTCATAATCGATTCCCGTCTCCACGCAGCGCTGGGCCAGAGGCTGGCTGGCCAGCAGCAGGTCGATGCGCAGCCCGCGGTTATCGTCGAAGCCTTTGGAGCGGTAATCGAACCACGAGAAGTGCTCCTGATTGTCCGGATTAGCCTGACGCCAGGTATCCACCAGGCCCCAGCCCAGCAGGCGATCCATCCACTCCCGCTCTTCCGGCAGGAAGGAACATTTGCCGGTACGCAGCCAGCGTTTGCGGTTCTCTTCACCAATACCGATATCGAGATCGGTGGGACTGATGTTCATATCGCCCATGATCAGCACCGGATTCTCTTTGTTGAGTTCGGTCTCCAGATAGTTCTGCAGATTCTGATAGAACGCCGCTTTGGCCGGGAATTTGGTTTCATGATCGCGGCTTTCACCCTGTGGGAAATAACCGTTAATCACCGTGACGTTGCCGAAAGGCGACGGGATCTCCGCCATGATGATGCGGCGCTGAGCCTCTTCGCCATCGTCCGGGAAACCGCGGCGGACGGCAATCGGCGTGTCTTTGGTCAGCAGCGCGACGCCATAATGGCCTTTTTGTCCATGATAAAAGACGTTATAGCCGAGTTTGGCGACCTCTTCGAGAGGGAACATATCGTCGTGAACTTTGGTTTCCTGCAGGCCAATCACGTCCGGCTGGTGTTTTTCGACGATGGCGGCCAGTTGGTGTGGGCGGGCGCGCAGGCCGTTGATATTAAAAGAGACGAATTTCATAGTCGCTGCCACTGTGCAAGGTGAATAGTGCAGGGATGGTAGCAGAAATTCGCCTGGCTGGCTGCCACCGGATGCGTCATTCTGCCAATCGCTGCGCATGAGCGTGCCGTAGTTGCCCCTTTTACGGGCATGCCGCGCCAAAAAAGGGCAAATATCTACGATAAATTTCGCAGAGGATCACAATTACAGAATTATATCTTACCGTTGCATAACTTATCTTCTTTAATCACTGTTTATCCCCCTTTATCGGATACTTATTCACTAAATATGCATTTTATGTGAATAGCGTTCGGCTGTAACTCCTTGATTCTGCGTTATCTCAACCGGTTTATGCATTTTTATCGCTGGCTGGCACGAACCGTGCAATCTACATTTACAGCGTAATAACTCATATTTATTAACATTATTGCTACTTTTAATTTACCGGAAGAGGTCGATATGTCTCAGTCAATTACGCGTAACCACTTTGATGAATGGATGATGCCGGTCTACGCGCCAGCGGCGTTTATTCCGGTGCGGGGCGCCGGGTCGCGGCTGTGGGATCAGCAGGGCAAAGAGTATATCGATTTTGCCGGCGGCATCGCCGTGAACGCGCTGGGGCACGCCCATCCGCGTCTGGTGCAAGCCCTGACTGACCAGGCCAGCAAATTCTGGCATACCGGCAACGGCTACACCAATGAGCCGATCCTGCGTCTGGCCAAAATGCTTATCGATGCCACCTTCGCCGACCGGGTCTTCTTCTGTAACTCCGGCGCTGAGGCCAATGAGGCGGCGCTCAAGCTGGCGCGTAAATATGCCCACGATCGCTTTGGCAGTGAGAAAAGCGGCATCGTCGCTTTCCAGAACGCCTTCCACGGGCGGACGCTGTTCACCGTTTCGGCGGGCGGTCAGCCGGCCTACTCCCGGGATTTTGCCCCGCTGCCGCCGCAGATCCAGCATGCGGTGTTTAACGATCTCGAGTCGGCAAAGGCCTTAATCAATGACCAAACCTGCGCGGTGATCGTCGAGCCGGTGCAGGGCGAAGGGGGCGTGGTGCCGGCCAGCGGCGAGTTTTTACGCGGCCTGCGCCAGCTTTGCGACCAGCACAACGCCCTGCTGATTTTCGATGAAGTGCAGACCGGGGTCGGGCGCACCGGCGAGCTGTATGCCTATATGCACTACGGCGTGACGCCCGATGTGCTGACCACCGCCAAAGCGCTGGGCGGCGGTTTCCCTATCGGCGCGCTGCTGGCGACAGAGGCCTGCGCCAGCGTGATGACCGTCGGTACCCACGGCACCACCTACGGCGGCAACCCGCTGGCCGGGGCGGTGGCCGGCGAGCTGCTGTCGATCGTCAACACCCCGGAAGTCCTCTCCGGCGTCAGACAGCGCCACCAGTGGTTTTGCGAGCGTCTGCAGGCGATCAACGCCCGCTATGGTCTGTTCAAGGAGATCCGCGGCCTGGGACTGCTGCTCGGCTGCGTACTGAACGACGCCTGGGCCGGGAAGGCGAAAACGCTCAGCAACCTGGCGGCGGAAGAGGGGGTGATGATCCTGATCGCCGGCGCTAATGTGGTGCGTTTTGCGCCGGCGCTGAACGTCAGTGAAGAAGAGGTGAATAGCGGGCTGGATCGCGTCGAGCGGGCCTGCGCGCGTTTCGTGGCAGGAGTCTCATCATGATGGTTATTCGACCGGTGGAGCCGGGCGATTTGCCCGGGCTGCTGAAGCTGGCAGCGGAGACCGGCGGCGGGCTGACCTCGCTGCCGGTGGATGAAGCGACCCTCGCGGCGCGGATCGCCCGCTCGCAGCAGACCTGGCGCGGCGAGCTACCGAAAAGCGAGCAGGGCTATGTCTTTGTGCTGGAGGAGAGTGAAAGCGGCGCGGTGGTGGGCATCTGCGCGATCGAGGTGGCGGTGGGGCTCAACGATCCCTGGTATAACTACCGGGTCGGCACCCAGGTCCATGCCTCGAAGGAGCTCAACGTCTATCAGGCGTTGCCGACGCTGTTTCTCAGCAACGACCATACCGGCAGCAGTGAGCTGTGTACCCTGTTCCTCGACCCGCAGTGGCGCAAAGAGGGCAATGGCTATCTGCTGTCGAAATCGCGCTTCTTATTTATGGCCGCCTTTCGCGAGCGCTTCAATGAGAAGGTGGTCGCCGAGATGCGCGGGGTGATTGACGAGCAGGGCTACTCGCCGTTCTGGGAGAGCCTGGGCAAACGCTTTTTCGCCATGGAGTTTTCCCGCGCCGACTACCTGTGCGGCACCGGACAGAAGGCTTTCATTGCCGCCCTGATGCCCAAGCATCCGCTGTATATCGATTTCCTTTCCCCTGAGGCGCAGGCGGTGATCGGCAAGGTTCATCCGCAGACCGCCCCGGCCCGGACGGTGCTGGAGAAAGAGGGGTTCCGCTACCTGAACTACATCGATATTTTCGACGGCGGCCCGACTCTGGAGTGCGACATCGACAGGGTGCGGGCGATCCGCAAAAGCCGTCTGGTGACCACCGAGGCCGGTGAAACCCCACCCGGTGACTGGCCGCTGTGCCTGGTGGCGAATGAACAGTATCACCAGTTCCGCGCTCTGCTGGTGCATGCCGACCCGGATGGCGACACCCTGACCCTCAGCGCCCGCGAACTGGATATGCTGAAGTGTCATGCCGGCGACCAGGTGCGCATGGTGCGCCTGATCCCTGAGGAGAAAACCGCATGAGTCTGTGGATTAATGGCGAGTGGCGGCCCGGTCGTGGGCCAGGTTTCAGTAAACAGGATCCGGTTAACCTGAAGGTTGTGTGGCAGGGCGAAGCGGCGGATGCCGGGCAGGTTGCTGAGGCGGTGGCGGCTGCCCGCCAGGCGTTCCCGGCCTGGGCGCGGCTGCCGTTTGCCGCCCGTCAGGCGATCGTTGAAAAGTTTGCCGCCCTGCTGGAGGCCAGTAAGGCTGAGCTGACGGCGATGATCGGCGCCGAGACCGGAAAGCCGCGCTGGGAGGCGGCCGGGGAAGTGACGGCGATGATCAACAAGGTGGCGATCTCGGTGAAGGCCTACCACGTCCGCACCGGCGAACAGCACAGCGATCTGCCCGACGGCGCCGCCACGCTGCGTCACCGGCCGCACGGCGTGCTGGCGGTGTTTGGCCCCTATAACTTTCCCGGCCATCTGCCGAACGGGCACATCGTGCCGGCGCTGCTGGCGGGCAATACTGTGGTCTTTAAACCCAGCGAACTCACCCCGTGCAGCGGCGAAGCGGTGGTGAAGCTATGGCAGCAGGCCGGCCTGCCCGCCGGGGTGCTCAACCTGGTGCAGGGCGGTCGGGAAACCGGCGAGGCGCTCAGCGGTCAGGCGGATATCGACGGGCTGCTGTTTACCGGCAGCTCAACCACCGGTTTTCATCTGCATCGCCAGCTGGCCGGGCAGCCGCAGAAGATCCTCGCGCTGGAGATGGGCGGCAATAACCCGCTGATCGTCGACGATCCGCGGGACGTGGATGCCGCGGTGCATCTGACCATCCAGTCCGCCTTTATTACCGCCGGCCAGCGCTGCACCTGCGCCCGCCGTCTGCTGGTCCGGCGCGGCGAGGCGGGCGATGCCTTCCTCTCCCGGCTGGTGACGGTGTGCCAGCGGCTGATCCCGGCGGCGT
>OBAS01000975.1_pt1 | contig 18903 bp, 13 predicted proteins | sample 1517591 | NCBI WGS metagenome assembly OBAS01 (sample SAMN04571700, study PRJEB22368) | human gut metagenome | biome: human gut; material: stool | host: Homo sapiens | place: Luxembourg | collected 2012-10-05
GCGCACTTGATAAGCCCGGTGACTCTATACCTGCGCAGTCAATAAAATACGGTGCATCAGAAAGCTCCTCGATGATAAACTCATGTCCGTCCTCATGTGCACGGTTTCCTGCAAACGATGTTATGACCTGACGCATAGGAAGTGACGGCACCGAACGTGTGCCGGATGTCACAACATGCTCTAAGCCTGCTCTCGTTGTATTTGTACCATCCTTGTCCTCATGGTCATCTGCTGTAGGTCCGATTAGGATATTTCCGTGTACTGTCGGAGTTACGAGCACACCTTTGCCGTATTTGCCCGGAAGCTGGAAAATAGTCTTGTCAACGATACCTCCCGCAGCCCTGTCTAAAAGCTCGTACTCTCCGCGCCTTGGTGTGATATGGATTTTGTTTTCACTCACCATGTTGTGGAACACATCAGCATATACACCGGCTGCATTTACAACGCAGCGTGCATGAATTTCTCCATTTTGAGTAATGAGAATATAGCCTGCCTGCTCCTTTTGTATCTCCTTCACCTCGGTGTTAAATAAGAACTCCACACCGTTTGCTGCCGCATTCTCAGCAAATGCGATATTCATGCCAAACGGACATACAATGCCCCCTGTCGGGCAGTAAATAGCTGCCACAACTTCATCAGACAGATTCGGCTCCATCTCATGCGCTTCGCCTGCATCAAGAATTTTAAGTCCCGGTACCCCGTTTGCAATCCCCTGATTGTAAAGCTCCTTAAGCCTTGGCATATCGTCATCGCTAAAGCACACTATCAGTGAGCCGTTTCTTCTAAACTCAAAATCAAGCTTCTTCGAAAGCTCATCCATCATCTCATTTCCACGGAGATTCATCTGTGCCATAAGTGTACCTGTCTTACAATCAATTCCTGAATGGACAATAGCACTGTTTGCCTTTGAAGTGCCACAGCACACGTCCTCCTCCTTTTCCACCACACAGATGGACAGGTTATATTTCGAAAGCTCTCTGGCACAGGCGCTTCCCGATACTCCCGCTCCTATAATTACTACATCATACATGTTATTTTCTCCTACCAATTTCCATACATTATTTACTTGCTGTATCACTAAGCTCATTTAAAACAATGCAAACATCAGCTATTATTCATCCTTCGCCCAGTTAAATGCGCAGGCGACAGCCTTTTTCCACATTTTAAGCTTCTTTTCTCTCAAATCAGCCGCTATCTCCGGCTCAAACACACGGTCAATAGACCAGTTTCTCTTTATATCATCCATGCTTTCCCAGTAGCCCACCGCAAGCCCTGCGAGGTACGCTGCGCCCATGGCTGTTGTCTCCACGCACACAGGCCTGTTGACCGGTGCATTGCTGATATCAGCCTGCATCTGCATGAGCAGATTATTGGCACTGGCGCCGCCGTCCACCTTAAGTGATGTGAGATTGATGCCCGAATCAGCCTTCATTGCCTCAAGCACATCATTTACCTGAAATGCCATTGATTCCAGAGTGGCCCTTATGACATGGTACTTGTTTACACCTCTCGTAAGCCCCACAATGGTTCCTCTCGCATACTGATCCCAGTACGGTGCTCCAAGCCCTGTAAATGCCGGCACCACGTAGCAGCCGTTTGTGTCTTTTACCTTTCTCGCCATGTATTCTGAATCTGTTGAGGAATCAATAAATTTCATCTCATCGCGCAGCCACTGGATAGAAGCTCCCGCTACAAATATTGAGCCCTCCAGCGCATATACCACCTTGCCGTCTATGCCCCAGGCTATTGTGGTTACGAGTCCATTCTTTGATGAAACAGGCATCTCACCTGTATTCATGAGAAGGAAGCAGCCGGTGCCATATGTATTTTTGGCTTCTCCTGCCCTAAAGCAGGTCTGTCCAAAAAGTGCTGCCTGCTGGTCTCCTGCCGCCCCCGCGATAGGAATCGGTCCCCCGAAGTACACCGGATTCACCTCACCATACACACAGCTTGACGGCATAGGCTTTGGAAGCATGCTCTTTGGTATGTCAAGCTCCTTAAGTATCTCATCATCCCACTTTAAGGTATTGATATTAAACATCATGGTTCTTGAAGCATTGGAATAATCCGTAACATGCACCTGCCCCTGAGTGAGCTTCCATATAAGCCACGTCTCGACTGTTCCAAACAAAAGCTCGCCTCTTTCGGCTCTCTCCCTTGCTCCCGGCACATTGTCAAGGAGCCACTTGAGCTTAGTTGCCGAAAAATAAGCATCTATCACAAGCCCTGTCTTTTTTCTGAAGGTCTCGGTAAGCCCCTTTTCTTTCAGTGAATCCGCATACTCTGCCGTGCGTCTGCACTGCCATACTATCGCGTGATAAACCGGCTCACCTGTATTTTTGTCCCATACAATTGTGGTCTCTCTCTGGTTAGTAATGCCTATCGCACATATGTCGGCTGCCGTAGCCTGAATATTGGCCATAGCCTCCTTTGCCACCTCAAGCTGTGTTGCCCAGATTTCCTCTGCATCATGCTCCACCCAGCCCGGCTTTGGAAAAAACTGCGTAAATTCCTTCTGTGCCACACTGCACATCTCGCCCTTCTCATTGAAAAGTATACATCTGTTGCTGGTCGTGCCCGCATCTAATGCCATAATATACTTTGCCATGTAAAAATCCTCCAACTCTCTATATTTCCAGCTCTTTTCCTTCTATCCTGCTACAGTTCTTCCTCTACCATGCTCTTCTCTCTGTTGAACGCATCATAGATACATGGAATTACTATAAGCGTAAGGATGGTTCCGTATACGAGACCTCCTATTATTGCGATTGCCATCGGCCTTATCATATCTGAGCCATCTCCGATACCTATCGCCGATGTAAACATTGCAAGTATGGTGGTCATCGCTGTCATCAGTATTGGACGAAGCCTTGTACGGCCTGCGTCTATGATTGCCTCATGCTTGCTCATGCCCTCTCTCCTGGCCTGATTGATGTAATCAATGAGCACGATTCCATTATTTACAATGAGACCTGCCAGCATGATAAAGCCAAGCATTGATATGATTCCGAGCTCATTTCCCGTGATGAAAAGAGCTATAAAGCCTCCTGTAAACGCAAGAGGTATACAGAACATGATAATAAACGGTGAAAGCAATGACTGGAACTGCGCCACCATGATAAGATAGATAAATATCACTGCAAGCACAAGCATAAGTCCAAGCTGACTCATTGACTCATTTATTGTCTCATCCTCGCCCTCCATGTCTATTGAATAACCATCAGGAATGCTAAGTTTATCAATTTTTGATTTAATTTTATTGCTTAGTAATGTTACATTATGGTTTTCATCAACCGCACCTGATACTGTAATATATCTGGTCTGAGCATCTCGATGAATGGTACTCAGGGTCTGTTCCTGTGAAATAGTGCAGATATCACTGAGCGGAATCTCCTTTTCACTGCCATCATTATCCTTATAGGTAAATGTAAGGTTTTTGATGTCGTCCACAGTCACATCAGACTGCTCTGCAGATTGTAAGTATACCTCATAGTCCTTTATGTCGGTCGTAATGGTTGTTGCGCTCTTTTGAGATGATATCTCACCGGATACGAGCTGGTATACCTGAGCCACCGTATAGCCATACTTTGCTGCTTTTTCCTTATCCACAGTTATCTTAAGCTCATTGATTGTATCTCCAAGACCGTCATCTATATCTGTCACTCCATTTGTGTCCTTAAGGATATCTGCCACATCACCTGCAAGCTTCTGCAGCTTGTCTATATCATTACCCTTAATCCTGACAGAGAGACCACTTCCGAAAAACTCTGATGAGTCCATAGCTTGTGAAGATGCTGTTACCTTGCAGTCCAGATTCTTTGTGCGTTTTTCAATTTCATCTATTACCTTATCCGATGAAACATCCGACTTCTCATCAAGCAATATATACATGCTCACGCTGTCGCTTCCTGAGCTCATCAGGTTCATGGTCGAGCTGCCACCTGCTGTAGCTCCTATTGTGTCTATGCCCTTTATATCAGATATTTTGTCCATGACCTTATCAGACAGCCCTGTAAGCTGCTTGAAGTCAAGCTTTTCGTCATCCTTTGCCTCTATGGTAAGTGAAATCTGATTTGACTCCATGTCCATATCCATAAATGTCATTCCCCTTGACATGCAAAGTGCGCCACTGCCGACTAAAAGCACTACTGCCGCAATAAATACCACCGGCTTAAATCTAAGACATGTGCCGAGCACATTTCCATACCAATCCTTAAAACGGTCAAACCATGGATGCTTTATATCCTTCGTCTTTTTGAGCATGCCTGAAGCAATTGCCGGTACAAATGTGAGTGCCACTACAAGAGATGCCATAAGAGTAAACGCTACCGTAAGTGCCAGGTCTACAAAGAGCTGTCTCGTGATTCCATCAGTAAAAATGATTGGCGCGTACACACTTACCGTGGTAAGTGTAGAGGCAAAAATGGCTCCTGCCACCTGATTTGCACCCTCAACAGCCGCCTTCTTTACCGAATATCCCTCTCCCCTTAATCTGTAGATATTCTCGATTACTACGATTGAATTATCCACCAGCATTCCTATTCCAAGCACAAGTCCCGACATTGAAATGATATTTAAGGTGATATCCGTAAAATACATAAGCACCACAGCCACAATAACCGATAGCGGTATAGATGCTGCGATAACAAGCGTTGGCTTTATATCCTTTAAGAACAAGAGCAATACGAAAATGGCAAGTATTGCTCCCACTATCATATTTTCCATAACACTCTTTACTACCATGTCAATGTATACGCCCTGATTCATGAGCACTGTGGTGTGTAATCCGTCATTTTCCTTTTCCAGCGAATCAAGCTTATCTAAAAGACGGTCTGTGACGTCTCCTGTAGAGTAGCCGGTCTGCTTCTCCATGGAGAGCATTATTCCGGGATTACCGTTGACTATCGCATATGTCTCATCCGAGTTGTCAGTCATCTCAACATCTGCCACATCACCGACATGAATAGGAGCTATTCCATCAAGCTTCATATCCATGAGCACAAGATTTGTTAAATCCTCAATTGATTTTACCTCATCTCCCACCTGTACTATGTACTGCGTGCCATTTGAATCATTTACATAGCCTGCAGGCATATCAAAATTCTGAGCGACGAGCAGCTGCGAGAGTGAGTCAATTGTTAAAACTGCATTTAAGTTTGACTTGTCAAGCGCATCATCCTTACTCTTTTCAAGCTCCTTCTTTGAGCTGTCAAGAGATGCCGCTGCTGTTGCAAGCTGTGCCGACTGCTGTCCTATGCTTATAGAGCTGATGGCTGCCTGACTGTTTAGATTATCATAGGCATCTAAAAGTGCTGTCTCTCCTTGTGCTATCTGGTCAAGCCCGCTTTGGCACTGCTCTATACCTGTATTCACCTGAATGAGAGTCTGTGCTATCGCTGACGCTGCCGCAGGCAGATCATCTGCTGTGTTTACGGTGATTCCAAGCGCCGAGAGACCTGAAAACTGTGCTGCAATCTGCTTATCAACCTGCTCAAGCTGCGCTTTGAGTGCTGTGCCCGCTTCACCCGGTGCATTTGCGCCCTCTTTGAGTGACGGAATTGTCTTTGTATATGTATCACTATTCATGAAGTCTGAAAGGGCTGACTGAATTGTTTCAAGCTGGCTCTTCTGCTCATTTAAGCTTGCAAGAGTACTCTCCAGCTGAGTCTTCTGCTCTGCAAGCTTTGCCTTTTGCTCCTTTAGCGTATCCACTCCCGCGCTCATCTGATCCGATGCAGATGTGATTGCGTTTTGTCCGCTCTCTATCTTTGCGCTTGCATCATCCATCTGACTTTTTGCATCGTCAAATTTCTTTGAAACGGCATTATTTATTTTCTCATTGAGCGCATCTATCTTGGCCTGATTCATCGTGACCTGTATCTGCTCAGTGAGCTCACCTGTTGCAGTCACTGATGCGACTCCTTCTGTACTCTCAATTGCAGGCTTAAGTGTGTTTTCCACAAAGTCTGTGATTTCCGACTTGCTTTTCCCATCCATATCCACAGCAGTCATCATGATTGGAAGCATGTCCGGATTTATCTTCATAATGGTCGGAGTACCCACTCCATCCTTCCAGCCAGCCTTGACCTGATCTATTTTCTGCTGCATCTCTATCACTACAGAATCCATGTTGGCATTCTGCTCATACTCGCATGTCACCAGAGAATAGCTGTTATATGACATTGAGCTTACGTTTTTGATATTGGACGTAGTTGCCATAGCTGCTTCAAGCGGCGCGGTGACATCGCTCTCCACCTCCTGTGGACTTGCTCCCATATCTGTTGTCACGATAAGTGCATACTGAAAGCTCATATCCGGCAGCAGATCTGTCGTCATCCTGCCAAGTGATACAACACCGAGTACTATTACCAGCAGTACTCCTACAAGTACAGTAAAAGGCTTTTTTACACTATATCTTGATATCATCTGACCCCTCCTTTTTCTTTTCTTTGATAATGTCCTGCATTAGTTTAATAGACAATGTGATTACTGCGATTTTCACAATAAATTTAATTCGCTGTTATACTTTTATTATACAATGTGGCGGATTGCAACTCAATTGGTTTATACTTTTTTAAGAGTTTTTAACAATAAAAAAAGACACCCAATTATACGATTAATATAATTCGATGTCCTTAAATGTCTTTTAATATCTTTTATTTATTTCAGCTTCAAATGCCCTCTTCCTCAATCTCATCCTCATCATCATTGATACCTGCAACAGCACTTGTAACGGCTCCGATTACAGCGACAAGCGCAAAGATGATAACTAAAAAAATAACTATAAAGAATGCTACTAAAAAACCTGTATCTGTCATATAATTTACCCCCATAGCTGTCTCACAGCTTCTTTAAAATATAGTTTTAGTTTAACACACTTGTCTGTAAATAACAATATCGTAAAGGGCTAAATTATTGACTAAATATTGACTAAAATATTGATTTATGAAATTGCTCAGTCCTTGATCTGCATACCGTTTGCATCCATATGATAGCCTTCAGTCATGATCAGCTTTGATACCGGAACTATCTCATAGCCCATGTCCTGCAGCTTCGTGAGCATTTCATCGAGTGCCTGCGAGGTGTATTTGGCGCCTAGATGGCAGAGTATTATCGAGCCACAATCCAGGCTTTTGTGATTGCACACTGTATCTATAATGTTTTGCACACCATAGTTTTTCCAGTCGAGCGAATCCACATCCCACTGGATTGGATAATAGTCACAGCCATACACTGTGTCAATCAGTTCATTGTTGTACGAGCCGTATGGCGGTCTGAATACCTTCATATCCTTTCCGGTCAGCTCCTTGACCTTTTTGTGCACATCCATTATCTCTGTCTTCATCTCGCCTGCCGTGATTGTTGCCATATCATAGTGGTGCTCACTGTGATTTCCGGGCTCATGCCCTTTTTCAACCAGCGTCTTTACACATTCAGGGTTATCACTCACAAAACCTCCTGTCATAAAAAATGTAGCCTTTACGTTGTGCTTGTCAAGTGTCTCCATCATACTGTCAAAATCCTCTGCTCCCCAGGCACAGTCAAATGAAAGGGCTATCTTTTTTTCTGTTGTCTGAACCGAATATACAGGCAGCTTTCTGTCCCCGAACTGACTCACAGCACTGCTAAGTGTCTCCATCACCTCTATATTTTTCAGCTGTGATATGTCATACTCTCTGCCATATAAAGCGCCTGTAATAAGAAGCGCCGACAGCAGCACTCCAAAAAGGAATCTGTGTCGGCGTTTCTTTCGTTTTGTCCCATTATGTAGTTTTGTATTTTGCATGTATGCTCTGTATTCACTCATGCTATATACTATTCTTTATTATCACAAATTATGAATAATGAAATAACTCTATTTCAGTTCTTCTGCCCTTCCGATAAACTCAAGCACTACCTCAATCGACTGATGCGCAGCCTTCTCCGCAAAGGTCTGGTAGTCTGTCTCGCCGCCGTCGCCGTCTGATATTGAGCGAAGAATGGCAAATGGCACCTTGTTCACATAGCACACATGACCGATGCTGCCGCCCTCCATCTCTGCTGCGATTGCATCAAAGGTATTCGAAATATAATCCTTCTGCTCCTTTGTGGCAATAAACTGATCTCCTGTTGCGATATTGCCCTTTTTGTAGTGGATATTCCTGTCAGCTAAGCATGAGCACATGAGCTCCACCATTTTTGTATCTGCCGGAAGCAGAATCATATTGATGCCTGAAAGAAGTCCCTTCGGGTCTCCGATTGGCGATGTATCCATATCGTGCTGCAGCACGTTTGTGGCTACTGCCACGTCAAGCACATTTAAGTCCTTTGTCAAAGTTCCTGCCACTCCGATATTGACAATCATATCTACATCATATTTCAAAATCATGGCCTCTGCACATATTGCCGCAAATACCTTTCCTATTCCGCATTTTGCCGCAACAACATACTGATCACCGATTTTACCCTCAACAAACTCCACTCCGCTGTAAACCTCTGTCTGTGTGTCTGTCATCTGAGCCTTTAAGTCATCGACCTCCATCTGCATTGCACCAATTACACCTATTGTCATTTTATTTCTCCATTCCTGCTATCTTGCTATTATATTTTTAGTCCTCGTTTACTGTGGATAAGTAAACTCCATATTTGTCTGGCTCTCAAGTACCTTAAGATATGCACGGCACTCCTTCTTTGCCTCGTCAAGTGACAGATTCTCGTAATGTCCGCACTCTATGGCTGATGCACCAAACACCGGTCCATCATACTCAAGTATCTGTTTTAAGACCTCTTTTGTGATTTCAAAAACCTTTCCCGGCTCGACATCCCTCACTACGAGGTAGAAGCCTGTCTGACAGCCCATCGGTCCAAAATATACCACATCATCTGCAATCTCAGAGTTTCTCACACATGTTGCAAACATATGCTCCACTGAGTGCATAGCTGAATTGGACATATAATCGCCTGCATTAGGTTTTCTTGTACGAAGGTCGTATGTGACGATTTCTCCGTCTTTTCTTGAAATATAAAATCCAGGTTTAAGAATATTATGATTGATTGTAAAGCTTTTAATTCTTTCCATAAAAATGTTTCTCCTTACTTAGTTGCTGCCTCAAACTGCTTCAGATAATCCTCAAATACATTGAGTGCATCATCCACAGGCTTTGGTGTGCTCATATCGACACCGGCACTCTTTAGCAGCTCGATTGGATTCTTCGAGCATCCACCGCACAGGAAATTTCCTATATACTTATCCACAGCAGGCTTTCCCTCCTCAAGTATCTTTTTTGAAAAAGCAACTGCTGCCGAATAGCCCGTCGAGTACTGATATACATAGTACGGTGTGTAAAAATGCGGTATGCGCATCCACTCATATGATATCTCATCATCCACGCGCATATCCGGTCCGTAGTACTGCACATTCAGCTCATGCCATAGCTCATTTAGCACATCCTTGGTAACCGGCTCGCCCTTTTGCATTTTCCGGTGAGCTATATGCTCAAACTCTGCAAACTGCGCCTGCCTGAAAAGTGTCGTCCTGAAGCCGTCCAGAAAATGTGTCATGAGATATTTTCTCTCATTCTCATCCTCACAATGCTCAAGCATATAGTGCATTAGAAGCGACTCATTGCAGGTGGATGCAACCTCTGCCACAAAAATCAGGTATCCCGCGTAGGTGATGCTCTGATGCTCATTTGAATAGTATGTATGCATCGCATGTCCCATCTCATGAGCCAGCGTAAACACACTGTCCAGATTGTCGGCATAGTTCAAAAGTACATACGGATGAGTGCCGTAAGCGCCCCATGAATACGCACCGCTTCTCTTGTTCTCATTCTCATATACATCTATCCAGCCACTCTCCATGCCAGCCTTAAGTGTGCTGACATACTCATCGCCCATAGGCTCAAGCGCCTTTGCCACAAGCTTTTTCGCCTCATCATAGGTGTAGGTGGTCTGTACATTGTCCACAATCGGTGCAAACAAATCATACATATGCAGATGCTCCACACCTAAAAGCTTCTTCCTAAGCGCCATGTACCTGTGCAGAGCCGGTAGATGTGCGTGAACCGTCTCAATCAGATTGTCATAGACACTCTCAGGAATATCGCCACCTGATAAATACATGGCCCTTGCGCTGTCATATTTTCTTACCCTTGCATAAAAAGTGTCATTTTTCAGCTTGCTGATGTACATCATGGAAACAGTATTGCTCCACTTCTTGTACGAATCATACACTCCGCGGAACACCTGCTTGCGCAGGCTTCTGTCCTTGCTGCTTAAAAAATCTATGAAATTGCCGTGCGTGATACGGATTTTATTTCCCTCAACATCAGTGATATACGGGAATTTGATATCCGCGTTGTTGAACATGCTGAATATATTCTCCGGTGCTGCAGCCATCTCACCGCACTGCGCCAGGATATTCTCCTCTGCAGCCGATAAAGTATGCGCTTTCTGACGCATTATCTCATCAATCGCACGCTTATAGTGCATAAGCTCATTGCTCTCACTGTAAAAGCTCTCAAGCGTTTTATCATCTATCTGCAAAATCTCCGGACTCGCAAATGCCAGCGCACCTGATGCCTGAACAGTCAGTGTCTCAGCCTTTGACACATATGCCTGATATTTCGACACAGCAGTGTCCTGATGCGAGCGCTCATTCGCATAGACAACTATACGCTCCAAATAATAAGACAGCTCATCCTGCTTCTTAAAAAAATCAAGCAGCGTTGCTGCACTGTCGGCCAGATGTCCCTTAAATCCGGATAGCTTTTCTGCAAGCTGTGACGCTTTTTCGCACTCAGCCTCCCACAGCTCATCTGTCTCATACATATCCTCAAGCTTCCATTTGTACTCGTCTGAGATTTCATCTCTCTTTTGAAGCCTTTTCTCACTCATTTTGTGTTACCTTCTATCTTACTCTTTTTATTTAGAATCCCACACATCTGCTCTGCAAAATGCATATAGACGTGTGGGATATATGTGAATTATAACAATTAAGCTCTACTTTGTAATTAAAGTGCCCATACCACCTGAAACAGTCTTGCCCTCTTTATTGAGCTTTGTGATAAGCACTGAACGGATGGCAGAGTCACCGATAAAGTCGATAGCCGCCTCAATCTTTGGAGCCATGGTACCCTCATCAAACTCGCCTGCTGCAAGGTACTTCTTTGCCTCATCGACAGTCATGGTATCAAGCGGCTTCTCATCCTCCTTGCCATAGTTCAGGCAGACCTTGTCAACGCTTGTAAGTATAACAAGTCTGTCAGCATCAAGAGTATCTGCAAGCTTTCCTGCTGCAAGATCCTTCTCGATAACAGCACTGGCGCCCTGAAGCTTATTATCCTGTGCTAAAACAGGAATTCCGCCGCCACCGCATGCGATAACAACCTGATCCGCATCAACAAGAGCCTTAATAGCATCCTTTTCCACTATATCAACAGGCTTTGGAGCTGCCACAACTCTTCTGTAGCCTCCCTCAACCTGTGTCACATGGTTGCCCTTCTTCTCCTCTTCCTCAGCCTCAGCCTCTGTCATAACACGGCCAATGATCTTTGTCGGATGATAAAAAGCCTCATCATATGGGTCAACAACCACCTGTGTAAGTATTGTTGAAACGGTCTTGTAAATTCCTCTGCCAAGAAGCTCTGTACGGATAGCATTCTGTAAATCATATCCTATATAGCCCTGGCTCATTGCAGAGCAGACTGCTGTAGGTGTAGCTGTATACTCAGGATAAATCCTGCAAAACTCAGACATAGCGGTGTGAATCATGCCCACCTGCGGTCCGTTGCTGTGTGTGATAACAACCTCATAATCGTCCCTGATAAAATCTGCAACTGCCTTTGCTGTATGCTTTGTAGCCTCGTGCTGCTCCGGAAGAGTTGTTCCAAGAGCATCATGTCCGAGTGCAATAACTATTTTTTTCTTCTTCATGCCGACCTCCTATGCAAAATGAAAACTAATTTGCTTCTATTATCTAATATTTTGTGGAATTTGTCTAGTACTTTGAACTGATTTGAACAACATTTCCGCCACAGCGTAAGGGACGTAAGCCCAGGGCACCGGTGACGCACACGTACTCTTGCAGGAGCGAATAGCGAAGTGGCTTAGATACTGTAGAAATTATGCCCATGAAACGCAGAAACACCCCTGCATGGACGCAGGGGTGAGGAGAAAACGCGCCGGAATTACTGCTGGATATCTTTTGCAGAGCTTAAGGTTACTTCAACCTTGCTCTCTTCGTACTGTCTGCCACTCTGACGGGCAACAGTAAGAGTAACCTTATCTCCGGCCTTGTAGCTCTTTAACGCTGACTGCAGCTCTGTCATAGAAGAAATCTTTGTGCTGTCAACAGCAGTGATGATATCTCCCTCCTGTAAGCCGGCATTTGCGGCACCTGAACCAGCTGAAACAGATGAAACATACACACCCTGTGGGAAGCCATAGGCTACCATCTCAGATGAAACATCACCACCCTTGATACCAAGGTATGCCTGATTCTCATTAGTATATTTTCCATCCTGGATAAGGCTCTCAATAATAGGCTTTGCAACCGACATAGGAATTGCATATCCGATACCCTCAACCTCAGTTGAAGAATATTTTACAGAGTTTATACCGATAACCTCGCCATTTTCATTTAAGAGTGCTCCACCACTGTTTCCAGGGTTTATTGCTGCATCTGTCTGGATAAGCTTGTTGTTGGTAACAGTCTCACCTGTCTGTGAATCCTGTGTAGTAACAGTTCTGTTAAGCGCACTTACTATACCTGTTGTGACAGACTGTCCGTATCCAAGTGCATTACCGATAGCAATTGCAGGACTTCCAACAGCTACACTATCAGAATCTCCGATTGTAGCAATCTTGATATTTGAGTAAGTATCTTTTCCAAGGTCTGCTTTCTTTACACGTACAACTGCAAGATCGTCATCCGGATCTGTTCCTCTGATTTCTGCCTTTACCACAGAATCATCATCAAACTGTACTGTGAGCTCTTCTGAATCTGCCACAACATGATTATTTGTAGCAATATAAAGATAATCATCATCATCACTCACAATAATTCCTGAGCCACAGCTCTGAGACTGCTGTGACTGCCTTCCGAAAAAGCTGTTGTAGGTGACTGTTCCTGTATTTGTGATAGCAACGATGCTAGGCATAACCTTATCAACAACAGATGATACATCTGTCAGATCCTTTGCATCCCCTGAGGATGTCTGCTTAGTCCCACCGGATGTTGTAGTGGTAAGCTTTGCACTTGCAGTAGAAGAATTTGAAATAGCTCTCGTGCCAATATAGCTTACTCCTGTGAAAACGCCGCCTCCGACGAGTCCGAAGATAAGAGCTGCAGCTACTGTCTTTGCTGCAAATGGTCCAAATGCACCAGGCTTTCTAGGTGCTCTCTGTTTCTTAGGCTTTACAGTCTGCTGGTATGCCTGACCATTCATATTCATCCGGCGGCTATATGAATTGTCTGTCGAACCTGCTGATGTGCCGCCATATGCATTATTATTTGTGCCTGAATTATACGACTGATTAGAATAAGGCTGGTTTGCATATGATTGATTTACATTTGGCTGTCCTGCTGCAGAAGCCTGCGAATATGGATTGTAGCTCTGTGAATAGCTTTCAGCTGATGTATTATTAGTCTGTGCAGCCTTCTGTGACTCATCCGGATTGTAAGGATTACCCGACATTGTGAAATTTACATTGTTTGTATTGTTATTTGTACTGTTAGTATTATTTGTATTGTTTGTATCATTCATATTTCTATAATTGTTATCCATAATAATTTCTCCTTTCGTTTACAATTAGAAGTATACTGTCAATCTGTGTTTAATTTGTGACGGGATTATTTATTTTTTCATAAATCAGTTAACTATTTATAGCCTATGTTCCCCATTGCAGGCCACTATGCGATTATAAAAATAAAAATAACTGCTCATCGGCAGATGCACCTCTAAGTCTGCGATAAATAGAAATTGCAGAATATCAATACATCCCTGCCAATGAACAGTTACCATAAATCATATATTAAATTTCAATTCCGTTCTTCTCAAGAAGAGCTCTCGCTGTTTCAACCGAATCTGTACCTGTCGCATTCTTTACAGGTGCAAACTCCTTCTCTCTGTCTACCTCAAATGGCAGGCTATTGTCCATCATGTATACCATATCGAGGATGAGTGTCTCGAACTTGTATGCATTCGGAGTCTCAGGCTTGTGCTCTGTACCATTCTCATCAATGTAAGGTACCTTCTTCTCTACCACATGAAGTGGAAGGCTCTTCTCTGCGATAGCCATGAGCTTGTCCACGCGGAATAAATAGTTTAAGATAACACCAAAACCATACTGCAATGAACCATTCTCGTTCTTTGCCTCTGCCATCTCAGGAGTAAGCTCGTAATACTCAACAATCGAAGGCTTGCCATTCTCAAGACACATAGCACCAACTCTCTCATATGGATCACATTTTCTGACCACCTTAGAGCCGCTGACACAGCCGGACTCGATTGTAGCACCTACAAATACAGGATCTGCAATCTGCTGAAGCACATTGTCCACAGCAAATACATTGAGCCACTCAACCCCCTTGTCCTTCAAATCCTTATCAAGACCGGCATTGATGAGTGACTTGAACCATCCACCGTTTCCGTTTGGTGACATGGCAAGTGAATCCTCAGATTTCATGAGCAAATTTCCATCAAAATCAACTGCCGGAACCATCTCCTGCACGAAAAACTTCACATAATCCTTATTGTATCCAAAATAGTCGTGCTCTTCAAAGAACTCTCTTGTCATGCCATCATTTATCTCACTTGTCATAACATACAGAGGCACCCATGTACCGGTCTGATTTGTAACCTTCATGAGGTTTGCGACAAGCTGCTCAAAGATGTAGAGTTCCTTTGTCTTTCCGATATTGAACATGCCCTTAGCCTTGTCAAAGCCAAGACGTGTACCCTGTCCACCGGCAAGAAGAATTGCACCGACCTTGCCATTCTTGACAGCATCAAGACCTGTTGCAAGGTATTTGTCCTTATTTGCCTCTATCTCTGAAAGCTCCATAGCAGCAAGCGGTGAAAATGTACCTCTCTGCTGCTCCTTGTTGTGAATCATATCAAGGTATGACCAGTCCATGTGCTCAAGCTGGCTCTCAAGCTTAGCCGGAGCTTCCTCTGTTAAGAATTTCTTTAAGTATTTCTGGTTTGTTGCCGTGATTTTTTCTTTGATTTCCGGTTTCATAATAAATAATCTCCCTAATAGCTAACTTTAATTATTTAATCATCCGAACCATCTGATGATGATTTTTCTTCTGAACCGTTTTCAGATTCTGACTGGCTCTTTTTCAGGGCATCCTGCTTGTCCTTATTTTTTTTCTTTGCCCCTTCGGTTCCATCAGAGCCAACAGTATCATTGTACTGCGTGAGATCAAATGCTGAAGTCTTAGATGTAACACCTGTCTTTTTAGCAATCTTATCACTTACTGTCTGAACTGTCTCTGTTGGCTGGTAATCAGTCTCATTAAACAGGAACTGATGAAGCTTAGAAACATTCTGTGCCAGGTCTATAGGAATTACGGTATCGCCAGTAGTTGACAGATTCATTGTAGTCAGCTCAAATGGGAAGCCTGTTGTCTCCTTCATCTGATATTTTGTAACAGCTGTTGCATACTGGATAATCTCTTTAGCTGTAAAATTAGTACTTATCTGACTCATAATATCCTTACACATCTCTGTTAGAGAGCCTAAATCTGACTGTTTAGCCTTGTCAAGCATAGCCTGAAGCACAATTCTCTGACGGGATGCCCTTAAGAAATCATCACCGGAGGTGCTTCTGATACGTGCATAGCATGTAGCCTGAGTTCCATCAAGATGCTGCATACCATCCCCCTCAAGATAAGGAGTATTATATCCTGTAGTATAATCAACCTCAGGAATCAGATAATTGATTTCCTTCATCTCCGCATTAGTAATCTCAAGATCAAGGCCACCGATATCATCTATAGCATCTACAAGAGCCTTCCAGTCAACACAGACATACTTGGTTATATTCAAATCCAAATTTGAATTAAGCATAGCTACTGCTCTCTTTGCCCCACCATTTGCATAAGCGGCATTTGCCTTTGCAAACTTTCCATTGCCTATAGGCAGATACGTATCTCTGTAGACAGAAACAAGCTGAACCTCCTTAGTATCATAATTCAGACTAGCAATCATGATACAATCGGAATGCCCCTCATCGTATGAACCATTACTTCTGTTGTCCAGACCAAACAACGCTACATTGAGATATCCATGCATATTGGCAAGAACATCCTCATCAATCTCCTCATTGATTCCGGCCTCACTATTTGTCAGCGCATCCTCATATTTAACCTGTCCGAGTGTCTTATTATAAGCCCAAACCACTAACAGAACAATTAACAGCAGCAGGATTTCAAATACAAAGAGTATAATCTTCTTACGTCCACTTCTTCTCTTTTTTCTTCTTCTCTTCTTTGCCATGTTATTTTTCCTTTTTCCTATGAATGTAAAGCCACGCGTCTGCGTAGTCCTGACGTTCCTTCTCTGACATATTGGTATACTTTCCAAACTCCAGATTCGTCAGACGCATCTGCGGCCTGCCACACTTGAAGCATTCAACCTCTTTCCTTCTTGAAACCATCCGTATCCAGCCACAATCCGGGCAAATGTATATTTTCATCATAGTCTTTATTCAAACTGTCCGAGAACCTCAGCTGACAAAGCATCAAGCTTAGCCTGTGAATCTTCAAGAGACACTCCTTTAACTCCGAAATAGAATTTAATCTTAGGCTCTGTACCAGAAGGGCGTACACAGCACCAAGCGTTATCGTTAAGTTCGTAGTAAAGTACATTAGAAGAAGGAAGACCTGTCGGCTCAACCTTTCCTGTTGTCATATCTTTTCTTGTGTCATTCTTGTAATCACGAATAGCAAGCACCTGATAATCACCAAACTTCTTTGGCTCAACGGCACGTGCCTTTGTCATAATCTCATTTATCTGTGCAGCACCATCAATGCCCTTTAAGGTCATTGTGGAAATGCCCTCTCTGTAGTAGCCGTACTTCTCGTACATGTCAATCATGCCATCCCAGAGTGTCTTGCCCTGTGACTTGTAGAAGGCAGCCACCTCACACAGCATACAAACTGCTGCAGGAGCATCCTTATCCCTTGCATATGTGCCAGGCAGGCATCCGTAACTCTCCTCCATGCCGAATACATAGTTGTTGCAGCCGGTCTTTTCGAATTTGAGCATCTGCTCACCGATATACTTGAAGCCTGTTAAAACCTCGATATGCTTTACGCCATATGCTGCCGCAATTGCCTTACCCATATCTGTTGAAACAATTGACTCAACAAATGCAGGATTCTCAGGCAGAGTACCATTAGCGCTCTTCTGGCTTAAAATGTACTCACCGATAAGCATAGCTGACATATTTCCTGTAAATGTCACATACTCACCTGTCTTTGTATCCTTGCAGTATACACCGAGTCTGTCGGCATCAGGGTCAGTTGCTAAAACGATATCAGCATCTTTTTCCTTTGCAAGCTCAAGTGCAAGCTTCCATGCATCAGGATTCTCAGGATTTGGATAAGGACATGTAGGGAAATTGCCGTCAGGCACTGCCTGGCTTGGCTCAATGTATACATTCTCAAAGCCCATATCCTTAAGTACTCTCTGTACAGGGCGAAGACCTGTGCCGTGGAGTGGTGTGTAAACAATCTTGATATCCTTTGCCATAGCCTTGATGATCTCAGGATGAATAGAAAGCTTACGAAGCTCTCCGAAATATCCCTCCTCAACCTCATCAGAGATGACATTGTAAAGGCCTGCCTCAATAGCAGCAGCCTTGTCCATAGTCTTAACCTGGTCAAACGATGTAACCTTTGCCACCTCAGCCATGATGCTTGTATCATGAGGTGGAGTAACCTGTGCACCATCCTCCCAGTATACCTTGTATCCATTGTACTCACGAGGATTGTGGCTTGCTGTGATAACAACACCGGCTATTGTGCCAAGTGTCCTTACTGCGTATGACAGCTCAGGAACAGGCGCAAGCTGTGGGAACACATATGTCTTGATTCCGTTTGCTGCAAGGCAGAGTGCTGTGGCATCTGTGAACTCATCATGCATATTACGTGAGTCATGCGCGATTGCAACGCCTCTCTTTACTGCGTCCTCTCCCTGTGAAAGTATGTAATTGGCCAGTCCCTGTGTAGCCTGACGGACTGTGTATATATTCATCCTGTTGGTGCCGGCTCCTATTACACCACGAAGACCTGCTGTACCAAACTCAAGTGTGCGATAGAATCTGTCCTCTATCTCCTTATCATCACCTGCGATAGCCTTAAGCTCAGCCTTTGTAGCCTCATCAAAATATGGGTCTGTGCACCATTTTTCGTACTCCGCTCTAAAATCCATTTATATTAACCTCCTGTATCAGCTAGTAAATAAGCCTATTAATGTTAACCATACCGATTTTACCACATTAACGTGCATTTGAAAAGTTTTAGTTCCTTAATATTTTTTTAAACACAAGGCTCCTCATCCAAAGTGGCATCATACAGACAACAAGCTGTGCCGAAATCGTAACAAAATAATCGGCTGCGCTTATGGTCCCTGTCTTTAAAATACGTTTTCTTCCGGCTTTGTATTTAAGGAAATAATCAAAGCCGCCACGCCTCCTTAGCATATCATCACCGGTTCTGGCATACACAAGAGTCTCACCTATATTTGCCATACGGCAGTGATTTCTGATCATATTCGCCCAAAGAAGAGAATCCTCCATAAGCAGACAATCCTGATAATTGCCTGCAGCAAGCACTGCAGACCTTTTGTACATAACAGTCATGTGATTGAACGCATCGCGCTTTCTCTGATACTGCTTTATCACATAATT
>OBAS01000976.1_pt1 | contig 18867 bp, 16 predicted proteins | sample 1517591 | NCBI WGS metagenome assembly OBAS01 (sample SAMN04571700, study PRJEB22368) | human gut metagenome | biome: human gut; material: stool | host: Homo sapiens | place: Luxembourg | collected 2012-10-05
TACGTCAGATACGAAACAGACTCTCATATTTCACAAAAATGCTCGTGAATACATCAAGTATTCACTCCGCTTTTTGTTTCATCTGACGAAAAATTTGACGACGCATCTGTCGCACAATCTTTGTGCGGTATTGCCGTAAAGCGTAATTTGTGGTATCGAGCCTGTCTTGCTTTTTGTCAAGGCAGGCTTTTTTGTATAATCTTCCGGAAACCGGCGACAATAAAAGAGGGAAAATGATGTTGTTGTGTTGCCTTTTCAGAAAAATCTCTTGACAAGTCGAATCAGATAGTATATAATGTTAATTAAGAACTGATACTATTAGAGCATATCTTGTATATGCTCGGCTTAAAGGATTGATTTTTATGAAAAATCGCAATACGCTTCAGCGTCGTCTGGTGCTGGAAACGGTACGGCGAATGCACAATCACCCTACGGCAGACGAAATCTTTCGGGAGATCGCCGCAGAGAACACGCTGATCAGCAAGGCGACGGTCTACCGGAATCTGAAGATCCTGTCAGAGCAGGGCGAGATCCTGCACATTCCCATTCCGGACGGGGCAGACTGTTTCGATTTCAACACCAAGCCCCATTATCATCTGGAATGCCGCAGCTGCAATCGGGTGTTCGATGTGAACATGCCCTATCAGAGCGACCTGTGCAGCAAGATCGTAGGCTGCGAGGATTTTCTGGTGGAATCCCATCACATTGTCTTTTCCGGATTGTGTCCCGCCTGTCGAAAGGCGGCGGAACAGCGGGCACAGCTGCAAACCACCGAAGAACCACATAGGGCAATACCGCACAAAGATTGTGCGACAGATGCGTCGTCAAATTTTTCGTCAGATGAAACAAAAAGCGGAGTGAATACTTGATGTATTCACGAGCATTTTTGTGAAATATGACGAGAAATTTGCAAGCAGATGGCGTGCAAAGTCGCCAGACGCTCTTTGTGTGGTATTGCCATAGGGCAGCATCAGATGAAGTCAACAAGTAAGCTTTATGCAGTGTTGCCATAAGGGGGGTACGGCGGCTCTGCCTGTACAGAAAGGAAAAACGATATGAGTAAAAAACATTTTTGGAAAAGAGGCATTGCGGCAGCCTGTGCCGTTGTCACAGCAGCCACCGGACTGGCACTGCCGGTATTTGCGGCAGACACTTCCGGCCTTGCAGTTACCCCGAAGGTCGTGGCACTGGGTGACGACTGTCTGGCAGAAGTCAGCGGCAGCGAGTCGGCAGTTTCCTATATGGCGGACTATCTGGGCGGCAATGCGGTGAACTATGCCACAGTGGGCACCACTTCCGGTAAGCTGGTTTCTGACTTGCAGTCCAATCAGAATATGAAACGCGATGTGCAGACCGCAGATGTGGTAATGATCTCTGTGGGTGTCAACGACTTTATAGAAGAAGTACTGTATAAAAATGCCGACCTGGTGGATATGGACAACTGTAAGACGCTTACTGACGTGGCAAACAAGCTGACCAGTGATGGCTCGAAGCTTTCTGCAGCAAACAGCAAGCTTGCTCGGGATCTGCCGGCTCTGGTGGAAACCGTTGCGGCAAACATTGAAGCGGCGGTTACTGAAGTCAAGTCCCTGAACCGTTCTGCCAATGTGGTAGTACAGACTGTCAACAATCCGCTGGGCGTGGACTATTACGGCATGTCCGGTGTATCCCAGAACCGAAAGACTGTAATCGCATATCTGTATCAGTATCTGGACGTTTCCTTGGAGGGCGGCAATGTCAGCGGCACGGGACTGGCATCAATGACCATTGCAGACAATGCCGGACTGAATGACAAGATCCGCGGCTTGCAGAATGCTTCTGCAGCCGACTTCTATACGCCTTATGTAGGGGCAGCCGGTGAAAAGGCGATCGGCTTTGAATTCAGCAACATCATGGATCTGAACATGACTTTCACTCCGCTGGGGCAGGTCATGCTGGCATCTGCTGCGATCCAGTCCTCGGAGATGCTCTCCTGCGGCGACGGCAGCGTGATTTCCAATGCCTATACCGCTACCGGCAAGGACGGCGATCTGAAAAGCAATCGTCCCTCGGCAGACAGCATCATCACCGGAGCCGCATCTCATCAGAAAATGGCATGCAGTATGGGCGATGCCGATGCCAGCGGCAGCATTGATACACAGGATCTGTTTCTCTGCCTGTACAATATTGCACGGGTAGGTGCTGGTCTGGACACCGAACTGAATCCGATTCAGCGAAAGGCTCTGGACGCAGACAACAGCGGCACGCTGGATTCGCAGGATATTTTCCTGTGGCTGTACTATATGGCACAGACCGGTGCCGGCGTTCATGTCGATCTGGCAGACTATCTTGCACAGAATCAGGCATAATTTCCTGTGTGAAAGCTGTTTTCAGGGAATGTGAAGCCTTTGTGGGCTGTATTTTACCGTCTTTTCTATCGATTATCATATGATTATCACATAAAACCGTATAATAATAATTACAGAAAGCGAAGAACACATACCGCAGAAAACAAGCGGTTCACGATAGAAAGGAAGAGTATTATGGCTGACTTCGAAAACAAAAACAATGCACAATGGAATGAGAATGGTGTGGCACAGAATGCCGACAATACCACCAACAACAGCGGTGCTGCAAATACCGCGGCTCCGGCAGGAAATGCCGGTTCCGGTGTCAACGGTGCAGCAAATCCGTATGCATATCAGAACGGTTACTACCGCAACACCACACCGCATCAGGACGAGGCAGTGCACAGCGGTGCATACCAGCAGCAGAACGCTGCCGGCTCTGCCTATAACAATCCGGCAGGCGGTCAGACCACTCCCACCGGAAACGGCGGCAGCGGCAACAACGGCGGCTACTCTTATGTAAACTACTACTCCGATCCCAACGGCGGCGACCCCAACAAAAAGCCGAAGAAAAAGCATACCGGACTGAAAGTGGCAGCGTTTGTGCTGGCAATGGTTCTGGTGTCCGGCGGTTCGATCGGTGTCTATGAGGGCATTCGTTCCTCAAATGCGGACAACAGCAGTTCGATCGTTGCAAGCAACGACAGTTCTGCCGCAGAAAGCAGCACCGGCGACAGCAGTTCTTCCAAAAAGAGCGACTCCAGTCAGAGCTGGATTCAGCTGGCTTCTACCAACGGTTCCATGTCGGTAGCGGATATTGTAAAGAAAGTGACACCGTCGGTTGTCGGCGTACAGTCCACTTTCTCCTCGTCCAACGGCAGCAACAATAACCCCATGAACGGCTACGGCGGCTTCTTTGGCTACGGCTCGCAGGGCAACAACGGTTCGCAGGGTATGACTGGCGTCGGCACCGGCATCATCATGTCGAAGGACGGCTATATTGTCACCAACGCCCACGTTATTTACGATGACGAATACGGTTATGGCGAAGCTTCTTCCGTACAGATCCAGATGTCTGACGAGGAAACCACTTATGATGCCAGAATCGTGGCATATGACAAGGAAGCGGATATTGCTGTATTGAAAATCGATGCAGACAACCTGACTCCCGCAGAATTCGGCGACAGCAGCAGCTGTGAAGTCGGCGAAATGGTTGTGGCAATCGGTAACCCGCTGGGCTTGCAGTTCCAGAACACCGTAACCTGCGGCATTATCTCCGCACTGGATCGGAAGGTTACCATTAACGACAACACCATGACGCTGATCCAGACGGATACCGCCATCAACAACGGTAACTCCGGCGGTCCGCTGATCAACAGCTCTGGTCAGGTGATCGGTATCAACTCCGCCAAAATGTCCAGCACCTATTCCGGTGAAGCGACAGTAGAGGGCATTGGCTTTGCAATTCCGATGTCGGAGGCAAAGAGCATTGTCGATGATTTGATTAACTATGGCTATGTGACCGGCCGCCCGCAGCTGGGCATCTCCTGTCAGGACGTGACAGAAGCGGTTTCACAGGCTTACAATATTCCGGTGGGTGCCTATATCTTTAGCGTGACCGCCGGCGGTGCAGCCGATCAGGCTGGTTTACAGCCGGGTGATGTTATCACCGGCATTCAGGATCAGACGATCAGCACCACAGAAGAACTGAACGCAGTCAAGAACCAGTATAAGGCTGGGGATACGATCACGCTGACTTATGTCCGTGCCGGCGAAACCAAAAAGGTTGACGTGACACTGGCAGAAGTGCAGCAGACAGAAAATAACTGATCTGCGTTCTTGATGCAGCATCAAACAAAGCATCTGATGCAGAGGCTTTGTGCGGCGTTGCTCCAACATTCTTGACATCTTGTTTTTTCATACATTCTCCTTATTATTTTTCGGGAAAGCGTCCGGCAGATTCTGTCGGGCGTTTTTCTGTTGCCCGTTGAAATGCGGAAGTTTCTTCCACGCAGCTTTTTGCAGCTTCACGCAGGATTTTCACGCAGTTTCCATAAACGTATGCGATAATACAGTATAGGCAATACCGCACAAAGCCCGCCTGACGGCTTTGCACGCAATCTGCGTGCAGATTTTCCGTCATATTGCCCAGAAATCCCTTGCCATACGGCAGTATGCCTGCGGAATTTCTAGGCAATCTGCCGAAAAATCTGACAACGCACCTTACGCACAAGCTTTGCACGGTATTGCCTATAGAAACAGAGATCAAAACCACGCTTGGGGAATTGGGTATCACATATCGAGGAGTTTTACACATGACAAATTCACACCATGGGGTACCAGAATCAAAAAGGAGCGTGCGTATCATGCAAAAGAAAATATTTGCCTGGGCAATGAGCATGGCGGTAGCGGCAATGATTACCTGCACCGGCTGTGCACAGAACAACAACTCGTCCGGCACAGACAGCGGCAGCAGCACTGCACAGACTACCACGCTGGACGATAACGACACAGCAGAAGCTGCTGTCGGACAGAGCCTTTCGGCGATACAGTCCGGCGAAGCCGGCGTGACCACAGATGAAGATGACCTCTGCGACAACTATGACGCATTTGATGCAGAGATCACGCTGGAGGACGACAGCACCAAGGTGAAAGGCAATACCAAGGCGGTTTCCGTCAAGGACAACTGCATCACCATTTCCGCCGGCGGCACCTACCGGCTCAGCGGCAAGCTGACCAAGGGACAAGTCCTTGTGACCGGCTCGGAAAAAGTCAAGCTGTATCTGGACGGTGTGGAGATCACCAGTCCCTCTGGACCGGCTCTGGTCTGCACCAACGAAAAACGCACCATTCTGTCACTGGCGAAAGGTTCACAGAACACTTTGACAGACAGTGCGGACAACGCCGATACAGAGATCAACGGCTGCAACGTTTCCGCCTGTGCCCTGTTTGCACAGGATAAACTGACGATCAACGGCAGCGGCAGCCTGACTGTCACAGGCAGCAGCGTGGACGGTATCGTCTGCAAGGACGACCTGAAGCTGGTGAATGGTACGATCACTGTAGAAGCTGCACAGGACGGCGTAAAGGGCAAGGACTGCGTGGCAATGTTCGGGGCAGACCTGAACGTCACCGCCGGCAATGACGGCATCAAGTCCACAGAATCCAACGACGACACCAAGGGCTTTCTCCAGCTGGAGCAGGGCAGTGCAACAGTACAGGCTGGCGGCGACTGTTTGCAGGCGGAAACGCTGGTGTGGATCGCAGACGGTACGTATCATCTGACCAGCAGCGGTACGGCTGTGAATACGGAAACCGGCGAAGCCAACAGCAGCAAGGGAATCCACTGCGGCGGTGATGTGGAAATTGCCGGCGGCAAGCTGACCATTGATGCCGCGGAAGACGGCGTGAACTGCACCGGTTCGCTGGAGTTACAGGCGGGAGAAGTCGATGTGACCAGTGCCGAGGACGGCATTCAGGCAGACGGCGACCTGACAGTTTCCGGCGGTGCTGTGACCATTACCACCACCGGTACAGTTGCCGCTTCTGCACAGGACGATTTCCAGCCGAACAACTTCGGCGGTAACGGCAACACACCGCCCGGCAATGCAGACTACCGCCAGAACGCCGCTGCCAGTGATGCCAGTGCAATTCCGGCAGCAGCCATGCAGACCATCGCAGATTCCTCCACAGACGCAGGAGCATCTGCGGCAGTTGCCATGACCACTGCTGCGGAAGATGCCACCAGCAAGGGTATCAAGTGCGGCGGCAACCTGACCATGAGTGGCGGCAGCTGCACCATTGATTCCACCGACCATGCTGTACATGCGGCAGGAACGGCAGTGTTCTCCGGCACCACGCTGGAGATCACCTCCGACAACAAGGGCATCAGCAGCCACGGCAATCTGGAAATTTCCGGCGGGGATATTACGATTCACAGCTGTACCGAGGGTGTGGAATCCAAGGCGGAAATGACCATCAGCGGCGGCAATGTCCGGATTCTGGACGCATCAGACGACGGGCTGAACACCGGCGGCTCTGACAGCGGCTCCCATGCTGTGACCATTAGCGGCGGTTATATCTATGTCAACGCTTCCGGTGACGGCGTAGACTCCAACAGCACATGGGAGATGTCCGGCGGCACTCTGCTGGTATGCGGCTCCACCAGCGGCGGTGACGGCTCGCTGGACGCAGACGGCAACATGACCTATACCGGCGGCACCCTGCTGGCACTGTCCAGCAAGGGCATGATGGAGTATCCGGAAAGCGGCTGTCTGATCGCCACCAACTGCAATGCCGCAGCAGGGGAACAGATCAGCATTGTGGACAAGAACGGTACGGTTCTTGCAACATTGCAGTCCCCGAAAGCCGTTTCCGATGTGATCTATGGCATTGGCGACAGCGATTCCGCCGACTATACCATTGTTACCGGCGGCACCTATGACGGCACCCTCAACGAGGACGGCTATGGAGAAGGCGGCTCTGTCAGCGGCGGCACAGAGGTCACAGCAAACGGCGGCACCGGCAGCATGAACGGCGGAGCACCTGCCGGCGGCGGACGGGGCGGTGCTCCCAATGGTGCACCAAACGGCGGACAGGGCGGCACACCGCCGGAAATGCCGAATTCGAACAACTCCGGCTCTTAAATTAGAGTTTCACAAGTAATCTTCAGTAGTCTTCTTTGCAGTGCACACAGGCGGAATGTCTGTGTGCATTTTGCGGTTGACGGCAGAAATTTCAGGTGCTGCTCTGCACAAACCGTCATTTTGTGCAAAAAAAGCACGAAATAGAAGCAGAAAACATTGCACTATATGGAAAATACTTGACAAAGTGGTGTACCCTCTGTTATAATAAAAGTGTGTGCTGCGGTTTCTGCTTCGTGCAGTGCCAAGATGCAGTTTTGCCGGAATTCTTCCGGCGGATCCTGTGGAAAGGAAAGCATGTCAGCACAGAAATGTGCTGTGAGAATATGATGAAAAAAAACTATAACCGAGATCAGTTCAAACGGATCTTTTCATTTTTTGCAGCGGTGCTGCTGGTGGGGTTGTATGCCGCCGGCTTTGCATGGGTGTGGTATGAAAGCTACAGCGATGCCATTCTGCTGCCGTTCTATCGCCGCGGCAACTGGGTCATGATCCTGATCTATGTGGTGCTGGTTCTGCTGTTCGCCAAGTCATTTGGCGGGCTGAAGATCGGCTACCTCAAGCGAACGGACATGTTCTACTCCCAGACGCTGTCGATCTTCTGTGTCAATGTGGTGACCTATTTCCAGATCAGCGTTGTCAACCGTGATTTTTCTGCGGCAGTGCCGATGATCCTATTGACCATTGCCGATCTGGCGGTGCTGATTTTGTGGATCGTGCTGACCAATCGCTTATGTTTCCGGCTGTACCCGCCGCGAAAGCTGGTGGTCATCTACGGCGACCGGAATGCCGCGGAGCTGGTGCTGAAAATGAGCCGCCGCGTGGACAAGTATATGATCTGTGAATCCGTCAGTGCCAACGCACCGCCGGAGGAGATTCAGGAGGCAATTGCACGGTACGAGGGTATTATCCTCTGTGAGGTTTCCGGAAAGCTGCGGAACGATCTTATCAAATATTGCTTCGCCCAGAATGTGCGGGCGTATATTGCCCCGAAAATTTCGGATATTATCCTGAGAGGGGCAGAGGAGATCCGGCTGTTTGATACGCCGCTGCTGCTGTGCCGGAACTATGGGCTGACATTTGAACAGCGGCTGGGAAAGCGTATCTTCGACCTAGTTTTTGCGGTGGTCTTTCTGGTACTGCTGTCCCCGCTGATGCTGCTGTCCGCCATTGCCATTAAGCTGGACGACGGCGGTCCGGTGCTGTTCAAACAAAAGCGGCTGACCTATCACGGCAAGGAATTTTACGTATACAAATTCCGCAGCATGGTGGTCAACGCTGAAAAGGCCGGCCCGCAGCTGGCAAAGGAAAACGACAGCCGTATCACACGGGTGGGACGGATCCTGCGGAAGTGCCGTCTGGACGAACTGCCCCAGCTGATCAATATCCTCCGCGGCGATATGTCTGTGGTGGGCCCCCGTCCGGAGCGTCCGGAACTGGCGGAGGAATACGAGAAAACCATGCCGGAATTCGAGTTCCGGCTTCAGGTAAAGGCAGGACTGACTGGTTATGCACAGGTCACCGGTCTGTATGATACCCTGCCCTATGATAAATTGAAAATGGATCTCATGTATATCGAGAACTATTCCATTTTTCTGGACCTGCGTATCATTCTGATGACACTGAAAACTGCCCTGTTCCCCGGTGAAACCAACGAGGAAGCCAATGCTCACGATGCACAGGAACTGCTGTATCAGGAGGAGCAGATGCAGGAGCAGGAACAAGAGAAAGGAGATCACTCATGAAAGTGACCGCAGTAATCATGGCAGGCGGCAGAGGCGAACGTTTCTGGCCCAAGAGCCGTGGCAATTATCCCAAGCAGTTTCTCTCTCTGACCAAGGACGGAGAAACCATGATCCAGAAAACCGTCAAGCGTCTGCTGCCGATGGTGACAATGGACGACGTATTTGTGGTGACCAATGTCAGCTATGCCGCACTGGTAAAGGAACAGCTGCCCCAGCTGCCGGAGGAAAATATCCTGCTGGAGCCCTGTGCCAGAAATACAGCTCCCTGTATCGGTCTGGCTGCCGCTGTGATTCGCAAGAAGTACGGCGAGGCAATGATGCTGGTGCTGCCCTCTGACCACCTGATCCGCTATGAGGAAATGTATGTGGACACCCTGCGGCAGGCAGTGGCAGTGGCAGAAAAGGATCAGAATCTGGTGACCATCGGCATTACACCGACCTATCCGGAAACCGGCTACGGCTACATCAATTTCGAACGGGACACCGATCTGGGTATGGCTGGCGTTTATCGGGTAGAGCGTTTCGTAGAAAAGCCGGATCTGGAAACTGCAAAGCAGTATCTGGCTTCTCACCGGTACCTCTGGAACAGCGGCATGTTCGTCTGGAAAGCATCGTCCATTCTGGCAAATCTGGAATCCCTGATGCCGGACATCTACGCTGGTCTGGAACGCATTGAAGCAGCTGTAGGAACTGCGGAATTCCCGTCAGTGCTGGAAACCGAGTATCACGCATTCCGCAGCGAGTCCATTGACTTCGGTGTCATGGAAAAGGCAGAGAACATCTACACTCTGCCGGGCAGCTTCGGCTGGGACGATGTGGGAAACTGGCTGGCAGTGGAACGCATCAACTCCACCAATGAATACGGCAACTATATCGAGGGCGATGTCATCACAATCGGCACCGAACGCAGCACCATTTGCGGCGGCAAGCGTCTGATCGCAGCAGTGGGCGTGGAAGATCTGATCGTGGTAGACACTGACGATGCCGTTCTGATCTGTGCCAAGGACAGCACACAGGACGTAAAGAAGGTCATCGAAAATCTGAAGATCTGCAACCGGAACCAGTTGGTATAAATCGAAATCGTCAAAAGCAAAACCGACGATTTCTGATATATAGAAAGGAAAAGAAATTACTATGAGCAAACATGCACTGATTACAGGTATCACAGGACAGGACGGCTCCTATCTGGCAGAACTGCTGCTGGAGCAGGGCTATGAAGTATACGGCATCATGCGTCGTAAGAGCGTTGTGGATTACGGCAACGTAGAGCACATCAAGGACAAGATCCACTTCATCTATGCAGACATGACGGACGTGATCTCTCTGATCTCCGCAATGCGGATCTCTCAGGCAGACGAAGTGTACAATCTGGCTGCACAGTCTTTCGTAGCAACCAGCTGGGAACAGCCGCTGGCTACCGCAGAGATCGACGCTCTGGGTGTTACCAACATGCTGGAAGCGATCCGTTCGGTAAAGCCGGAATGCCGCTTCTATCAGGCTTCCACTTCTGAAATGTTCGGTCTGGTACAGGAAATGCCGCAGACCGAAAAGACACCGTTCTATCCGAGAAGCCCGTACGGCGTTGCAAAGCTGTATGGTCACTGGATCACCAAGAACTATCGCGAAAGCTACGGTCTGTTCGCATGCTCTGGTATCCTGTTCAACCATGAATCGGAACGCCGCGGTCTGGAATTCGTTACCCGTAAGATCACAGACGCTGTTGCAAGAATCAAGTTCGGCGTGCTGGATCATGTAGAACTGGGCAACATGGATTCCAAGCGTGACTGGGGTCACTCCAAGGACTATGTTCGTGCGATGTGGCTGATGTTACAGCAGGACAAGCCGGACGACTATGTCATCGCTACCAACGAAACCCGCACCGTTCGGGAATTCGTAGAAACTGCTTTCGCACACGCAGGCATCACTGTAGAGTGGCAGGGCAGCGGCGTAGACGAGATCGGTATCGACAAGGCTACCGGCAAGACCATCGTTTCCGTCAACAAGAAGTTCTTCCGTCCGGCAGAAGTAGATGTTCTGCTGGGTAATCCGGCAAAGGCAGAAACTGTTCTGGGCTGGAAGCGTGAGATCTCTTTCTCCGATCTGGTAGAGCGTATGGTAAAGAACGATCTGGCTCTGGTAGAACACGAACTGAAGTGCCAGAACGTATAAGCGTGTCATTAGGATAAACGATATTATCGAAACCAATCAAACAGGGGCAGAGTTTCTCTGCCCTTGTTTCCATATCATGAACTAAAGGAAACACGGAATAAAGCCCACCTGACGGCTTTGCACGCAATCTGCGGCAAGCTTTATGCAGTGTTTCCTAAAGGTGGCACTGCACAGACTTGGTGCAGTGCTGCCGGAAAAAACCGGTGCGGTCGGCTATGCCCACCGGTTCTGAAGGAGGAATACGGAGTGCACATTGCATTTGATGTACTGCCGCTGATCGGCTGCCGCATGACGGGAATTGGCTATTGTGAAGCGGGGCAGATTCAGGCTCTGTCCAAGATGTACCCTGACGACGAATTTTTGCTGCAATTTTTCTCCCGCAAGAATGAGGAAATCAAGATCCAGCGGCTCCAGCCCTATCTGCGGGAAAATGTGCAGCCCCACTGGGCGAAAGCGTCCGGCTATGTTTATCGGCTGGTGTCCAACTTTCTGCCCATATCCTATCGGCATTACTTCGGGGACAAGGCGGAAGTCACCCACTTTTTCAACTATATCGTTCCGCCCAAGGTGGCAGGAAAGACCGTGGTCACTGTCCACGACATGGTGTACAAGACGTTTCCGGAAACGGTTCGCGGCAGAACGCGGTATATGCTGGATACCGGACTGAAAAAATCCATGAAGCGTGCCACCCGCATTGTGACGGATTCGGAATTTTCCAAGCAGGAGATCATTCGCTATTTCCCGCAGTTTGCGGACAAGATTCGAGTGGTATACTGCGGCGTGAACACCGAACGTTTCCACCCCGTGGAAGATGCGGCAACGATACAGGCGGTCAGGGACAAATACGGCATTGATCGGGAATATTTCCTCTATCTGGGTACCGTGGAGCCGCGAAAGAATCTGGAACGGCTGATCGCTGCCTATGACCAGTTCCGTCAGGGCAAGACTGCCCCGCCGTATCTGGTGCTTGCCGGCGGCAAGGGCTGGCTGGACAGCGGCATCTACAAAAAGGTGGAAGAACTGGGTCTGGGCGATCTGGTGAAGTTCACAGAGTACGTGCCGGACGAGGAGATCTGCCCGCTGATGTGCGGGGCACTGGCGTTTGTGTTCCCGTCGATCTACGAGGGCTTTGGTCTGCCGCCGCTGGAGGCAATGGCATGCGGTGTGCCGGTGCTGACTACCCACGCGGCATCGCTGCCGGAGGTAGTGGGAGAAGATGCCGTTGTGGCAGATCCCTATTCGCCGGAGAGCATTGCCGCCGGTCTGGAACAGCTGTACACCGACGAAGCCCTGCGGCAGAAGCTGCGGGAAGCTGGTCCGAAACGTGCGGCACAGTTCACGTGGGAGCGTTCTGCGGAACAGCTGTACGCGGTGTATCAGGAGGCTTGCCGTGAGTGAGCAGAGAAAACTGCGGATTTTGCAGGTAAATAAAGCATATTATCCCCATATCGGCGGAATTGAAAGTCTGGTGCGGACATTTTCCAGAGAACTGCAAAAGCGTGCGGAAGTGCAGGTGCTGGTTTGTCAGGAAAAGGGCAGGGGCGAGGATTGCGTTGTAGAGGGCGTTCCGGTGCACTATGCGTCCAGCTTGGGCACATACTTTTCCTGTCCCATTTCCTTTTCTTTTTTGCGGCAGTTCCGGAAACTGGCGAAGTGGGCAGACGTGGTGGAATTCCACGTGCCGTTTCCGCTGGCAGATCTGGCGTGTCTGCTGTCGGGCTGTCGCGGCGGTGTTGTGATCGCATGGCATAGCGATGTGGTGCGGCAGAAAACGCTGCTCCGGTTCTATAAGCCGCTGCTGATGCGGTTTCTCCGCCGTGCAGACTGCATCATTGCGGCAACGGAGGGACACATTACCAGTTCTCCGTTTCTGACCCAGTTCGCGGACAAGTGCCGTATCATTCCCTATGGCATCGACGTGCAGGCGTACCGCAGTGTGGAACGCAAGCCCATTCTGCGGCAGATCCAGCAGGATCCGGAAACGGTGCGGGTGCTGTTTGTGGGACGGTTCGTCTACTATAAGGGCATCGAGGTGCTGCTGCATGCGTTTGCACAGGTGCAGGGCTGCGAGCTGTTCCTCGTGGGGCACGGCACGCCGGAAATGGAAGAAAAGCTGCACCAGATCACAGAAGCCGCCCACATGGCGGCACAGGTGCATTTCCTCGGGAATCTGGAAGAAGCCGATCTGCGGGCAGCCTTTGCGGACTGTGACATCTTCGTGCTGCCCTCCACGGCAAACAGCGAAGCATTCGGTATTGTGCAGCAGGAGGCCATGGTCTACGGCAAGCCGGTCATCAATACGGCTCTGCCTACTGGTGTGCCCCATGTCAGTCTGGACGGCGTGACGGGAATCACCGTGCCGCCGGAAGACGTACCGGCACTGGCACAGGCGATACAGAAGCTGGCAGATGACAAGGCTCTGCGGGAGCAGTATGGCAGGGCAGCAGCAAAACGGGTGGAAGAAGAATATGAGGAGGCAGACGTGGTGGACAAGGTCTATGCCACGCTGGCGGAAATTGCAGAAAGGCGGCAAAGAACATGAAGGCACTTATCATTGGCGGCGGCGGATTTGTAGGACGGTATCTGGCAGAGCACCTGTTGCAGGACTGCGGCTGGGAAACCATTGTGACCAAGCTGCCGAAGGAAACGGTAGAAGTGGAAGGCTGCGAGGCGTACAATCTGGACATTCTGGACAAAGATGCCGTAGAAGCACTGCTGGTACGGCACAAGCCGGACGCGATCCTGCATCTGGCGGCACAGAGCTCCGTGGCGTATTCGTGGAAAAATCCCCAGCTGACGGCAGACATCAACATTCACGGCTGCCTGAACGTGCTGGACGCTGTGCGGGACATACCGGACTATTCGCCGAAGATTCTGCTGATCGGTTCCGGTGAGGAATACGGCATTCTGCCGGCGAATACCAGTCTGGTCAGCGAAACCACACCGGTGCATCCGGCGAACCCCTATGCCATTACCAAAATGGCACAGAACCTGTTCGGGGCACTCTACGCCAAGGCGTATGAAATGCACGTGATGATGGTACGGGCGTTCAATCATGTGGGACCCCGACAGCTGCCCCAGTTCGTGGTTTCTGACTTCTGCAAACAGGTGGCAGAGATCATGGCTGGCAAGCGGGAGCCGGTGATGCGTGTGGGCAATCTGACGGCGGCACGGGACTTTACCGATGTCCGCGACGTAGTACGGGCGTACAGCCTGCTGATCGAGCACGGCAAGTCCGGCGAGGTGTACAACGTGGGCAGCGGCAGAGCCATTGTCATTCAGGAGATTCTGGATCGCATCATTGCACACAGCGGCAAGGAGATCACCGTGGAGGTAGACCCTGCCAAGCTGCGTCCGGTGGAAGTGCCGGTGATCCGTGCCGATATTTCCAAGCTACAGGCAGACACCGGCTGGCAGCCGGAGATCCCGCTGGAACAGACCATTGCGGAAACACTGGAATACTGGAAACAGCATATTTGAGGGAATGCGGAATAAAGCTCGCCTGACGGCTTTATTTTGTGTTTCTCCGAAACGATTCCCAAGGGGAGGCAGAGCATATGGCACAACAATTGGAACAAAGACAGGGTGAGGAGCCGAAAGACGCTTCGGAACTCATGCCGGAATCGGAAGCAGGACAGGAAGACCTGGGGTATAGTGCACTTCCTTCTGATGCCTACGAGGAAGAAGAATGGGAAACCCAGAAGCAGAAAGTCTGGCCGCATCAGATCCATGTGTTCGGCATGCGGCAGAACCAGATCAACCGCCGGTATTCCGCGTGGATCCGGACGCTGGAGATCCAGAATCGGGCACTGGAAATTCGGGTGCAGCGTCTGGAGGAAGAACTGGCAGAACAGAAAAAGGAACTGGAACGGCAAAAGGAAAAAGAGGTGGAGAGCCTCGGCAGAATGGTGCTGGATATTGAAAACATGAAACGGGAGTTCCGCAAGTTTTACCAGCTGGCAGAATCCCTGACCGGCATGCAGAACGATCTGAACCAGTTCCGCAAGGTGGCTTCTGATGTACGACAGATGAAGACCGCTATGAGCCAGCTACAGGTTTCCGCGAAACTGAACGGCAACGCGGTTGCACGGATTTTACAGCAGATGCAGAAGCAGGAGCCAGAGCCGGACAGCACGGAAGATTCCGCCGAATCCTGAGGCAATACTGCACAATCTTTGTGCGGTATTGCCTTGAAAAAAGTGACGGCAGCACGGTATAAAATGGTGCGTCGTACAGGGGTGTGCAGTAGATGCACACCCCTTTTTGCATTGTAAGCGTTTTGTAGGATTTTCAACAGAAATCCCGCAAACCTGCGAAAAGCAGCGGGACAGTTTTCAGAAAAAACTGGGTAAAATGCCGGAACAACTGCCGGATTTGTAAATGATTTGTAAGATTTCTCTTGACAAGACGGAAAAAGTACGATATAATATAGGAAACGTGAAATATCAAAATGGCAATGGCAGCCCTCACAGAAAGCCGACAGGCGGGTCTGTCAAAACCTGCTATCATATCATAACGAGCGGAAGCTCAAAGAGCATGGAGGAACAATATGGGTATTTTTTCAAGAATTGGCGATGTCGTAAAGTCTAACATCAATGACCTGATCGATCGTGCAGAAGATCCGGAGAAAATGGTAAAGCAGATCATTCTGGATCTGCAAAAGGAAGTCAGCAACGCCACTACCGCACTGGGTAAGGCAAAGGCAAGCGAACGCATTGCCAAGCGGCAGTATGACGATGCGGTAAAGACTTCCGCAGACTGGGAAATGAAAGCAAAGGCTGCCCTGAATGCCGGCGAAGTTGATTTGGCAAAGAAGGCACTTTCCAATAAGGTAAAGGCAGACGAGTCTGTCAAGCAGTATCAGCAGATGTATGAGCAGATCGCTGCCCAGACGGCACAGCTACAGGAACAGGTGGAAACCCTGAAGTCCAAGCTGGACGAAGCCAAGAGCCGTCAGGCAATGCTGATCGCACGCTCTCAGATGGCAAAGACCCAGAAGAATCTGGCACAGTCGGTGGGCGGTCTGGATTCTTCCAGTGCCATGGATAAGTTCAACCGCATGGAAGAAAAGGTGACACGGCAGGAGGCAGAGGCAGAGGCATTTGCCGAGATCGCCGGTTCCAGCAGCACACAGGACGAAAAGACCTTTGCAGAATTGCAGCATGATATGGACGTAGATGCAGAACTGCAGCGGTTAATGGCAGAGATGGGGCAGACCGATGCCGCTTCTGCAACAGAAGGGAGTGCGGCAGAATGAAAGCACGGAAAGAAGAAAAGTCGTCCCTTTGCGGCGTACTGATGGTACTGGTTGCCATTGCAGTGGGCGTGGCAGGCATTGTCTACGCTCTCTCCACACACCGCCGCCATGTCAATCAGGAAAAGTGGAAAGATTACGACGAGTGCGGCTTAGTGTAAGGAAAACATTGGCAGCTTTTCAAGCATAAAAGCCGGTTTATTCCAGAGTATTTTTCCATGGAAGTGTAAAACTGAAATTTTGTTTTTGTAAGTGAAATCATAAAAAATTATAAAAAAACAAACAAAAACTATGAAATCGGGTGCAGATGTTTTGTCTGCACCCGATTTTTTCAAAATAAACGCAAATTATGTCAAAATAGATTGTCAACTTTTCCGGGATATGCTATAATGACATTATCCAATTGGTGAAAAAAGGGGAAGTAATGCATATGCAGGGAAATAAGATCGTTCTGGATCTGGAGTTCACGCCGATTCGAGATCCGGACTTGCAGGCAGTTGCAAGAAGTGAGATTCTGGAGATCGGTGCGGTGAAGCTGAACGAGCAGAATGCGGTTCTGGAGGAGTTTCAGACTTATGTCAAGCCGCAGTACAGCAGAGTTTTGCCGCGGGTGACAGTGCTTACCGGAATCACGGAGGAAACGGTGGCAACGGCTCCGTCCTATGCAGAGGCAATGGCGAACTTTACAGACTGGATCGGTTCAGACTGTCGCAGCCGGTTTTATACATGGAGCAATTCCGATCAGAACGTAATTCTGAACGAGGCAGACCTCAAGGAACAGTCGCTGCACGATATGTTCTACACCCACTGGGTGGACTTGCAGCGACTGCATCAGAGAATGTATGGATTTACCCGCCAGATGAACCTGACCAATGCACTGGGCTCTATGCAGATCTATTTCGAGGGAACGGAACACGGGGCGTTGGCAGATGCCAGGAACACGGCGAAGATCCTGAAGCGGCTGAGCAACTTGCAGGACGTGCGGGAGCGAATCCAGCAATCCCACATCACCTATAACGACAGCCAGTCGCACGGGTTCACCATGGGGCTGGTGTTCAAGAAAAAATAAAGGCAGGGACGTGTGCCCCTGCCGGAATGGATATGGTGTTGTGTGACGGTTTCCTTTACGGACGCAGCCCCAGACCGCCTTCCAGTGTAATGGTTTCGCCGGTCATGAACTTGAAATCCGGAGAAGCCAGCTGAACGCAGACCCGACCGATCTCCAGTTCTGCATCGCCCAGATGTCCTGCCGGCGGCATCTTGACATTCTTTTCGAATGCGTCCGGATAGGCATTCTTGAAGTTTTCCAGCTGTGCAGTCCATGCCAGCGGGCAAACGATGTTGACATTGATGTGATCTCTGCCCCATTCGGTAGCGGCAACACGTGTCAGACCACGAATGCCCTCTTTGGCTGCGGCGTAGGCACACTGTCCGAAGTTGCCGAACAAGCCGGCACCGGAGGCGAAGTTGATGACAGAACCCTGTGTCTTTTTCAGGTAAGGATAGCAGGCTTTCATGTAATGGAATGTGGCATACAGACCGGAGTAGACCGCCAGATCAAACTGCTCTGTGGTGTGGTCTGCCAGCGTGACACCGGAGGCAGATGCCTGTGCGTTGTTGATGAGCACGTGAATGTCCCCGAAGGTGTCCACTGCCTGTTGTACCACGTTTTCCACAACGGCGGCATTGTCCGCACCGGCGTTCACGTCAGCCTGCACTGTCAGAACACGAATGCCGTATAGGCGTTCCAGTTCTTCCTTGGCAGCGTCCAGCTTCTGTGTGTTCCGTCCGGTGATGACCAGATTGGCACCTTCTTTGGCATAGGCGGTGGCAATGCCATAGCCGATAGAACCGCATCTGCCGTCGCTGAGCACAGCTCTGCCGGCACCGGTGATAATGGCGGTTTTGTTGGTCAAGAAACCCATAATAAAACTTCCTTTCTGAGAATAAAAACACGTTTGAAAACAGGCAGTCTATCCTGCTTGCTTATAGTATAGCATAATTGTGACGGAGATGCAAGGGAATTTTCCAAAAACAGATCTGGAATTCCCGTTCGGAGGAGGAGAACATCATGCAAATTCGAAAAGCAACAACACAGGATCTGGAATGTGTGCGGGAACTCACGCGGGAAACAATTTGTCAGATCTATCCCAAGTACTATCCCGCAGGAGCCGTGCAGTTCTTTCTGAATCATCACTGCGACGGGAAAATTTCGGCAGATATTCGGCAGGGGTGCGTGTATCTGGCTGAGGATCCGACAGACGGCATTGTGGGGACAGTGACCGTAAAGGCAGACGAGATCAGCCGGCTGTTTGTGCTGCCGGAGCAGCAGCGAAAGGGCTACGGACAGGCACTTCTGGCATATGCCGAACAGCAGGTCTTTGCGGCATACCCGCAGGCGACGCTGGACGCATCACTGCCGGCAAAGGCAATGTATCTGAAACAGGGGTATCGCGCACAGGCATTTCATAGCCTGCCTGCGGAGGGATTGACGTTTTTATGCTATGATGTCATGGTAAAAGCCAGATAGTGGCGTACACCAAAAATTGCGTATTCGGGTAAAAATGAAAAAATGACAAGAATGACAACAAGGCAGGTCAATGGGGGTTGACCTGCCCTGTTGTTTTTGTATGCTCTCGCAAAAACCAAAACCGCCCGCAGCTTGGGAAAATTCCTTTGCTGCGGGCGGTTTTGCCTTTAGGCAATACCGCACAAAGAGCGTCTGGCGA